>Ga0233431_1001338_pt1 | contig 43473 bp, 30 predicted proteins | sample SI_118_April2016_FD_179867 | JGI IMG/M metagenome (GOLD analysis project Ga0233431, IMG submission 179867) | Seawater microbial communities from Saanich Inlet, British Columbia, Canada - SI_118_April2016_200_MG | ecosystem: Environmental > Aquatic > Marine > Inlet | place: Canada: British... | reverse complement strand
ATGATTGAGGCCGAGTTATAAGCGAAAGAGAGGACTATGTAGGTGATATAATGATTTAAATCATTATATCACTGGGAAATAGTGGTGGATGGGGCTAAGAGAGATATCTTTTGATATAATCAGAGCATGAAGAGAATATTTCTGGCAATGTTGCTGATAATGAGTTTTGGGGTGGGGAGTGTTGGGGCACAAGAATTACTGATTATTGAAGCAACTGAGTCGGCTCAAGCAAGTGAGTCTGCAGAAGTGGCAACCCCGAGTGGGATCGTCGAGAAGCAGGTAGAGGAGAAGGATGATCTGACCCAGCCGACCGTAGAGGTCAAGAACAAACTGGAGCGAGTGTTAGAGGACAACCCTGTGGGAGAACTATCAGGAACTAACTTTCTTCGAGTGGCAGTGATCAGAGCGGTCAAGAACGGGGTGCCGGTGAACACGGTGGTCCTGATCTTACTTTTCCCCCTAATTGTGGCGATTATTGCGGCGGCACGACACCTGATTGGTGTGCGAGGAGTGGGAATACTTACCCCGGCACTTCTCTCGGTGGCGTTTTTGGCAACTGGAATCTGGGCAGGAGTAGCGCTTTTCCTAATCATTCTATTGGTGGGGATGGGGGCGAGACAGATTTTGCGCAGGCTTAAGCTGCAATATCTCCCGAGAATGGCTCTTTTGCTCTGGTTTATCTCGGCAGGAGTGTTTGGGACGCTTCTTTTGGCTTCGATATATAACCTGGATTCTTTGGTAACGATCGGAATCTTTCCGATTCTCATTCTAATGCTACTGGCGGAGACTTTTATTGATATTCTCGTGGGTAGGTCTGCGACAGAGGCGCGAGACATAATTCTCCAGACATTTATCTTGGCGATGTTGACATCTCTTCTTTTGGCATGGGAGGTGGTGCAGAGAGTGGTACTACTTAACCCAGAACTAATATTCTTGGGAGTCATGATGTTTGATGTGTTTATCGGGAGGTACACTGGATTGAGGTTACGAGAATACCTCATGTTCCGGCCTGCGATCCGTGATGGTGGGGAAGAAGAGTAGGAGAATGATATGAAAATGAGCGGAGTGCTGGGGCTCAACTCCCGCAATCATCTGTATACCTCGAAGTATAATAATCGTAAGGGGAAGGGGATTGCGAACTCAAAATTGGAAACGAAGAAGGTGTTGTCAAAAGTAGGAGTAAGAGTACCAAAAATCTATGCAGTGATCAGGAGTCAGGAAGAGTATGAGGAGTTTGATCCAATGGATCTGCCGGAAGACTTTGTGATTAAGCCAGATAATGGACTCGGGGGAGAAGGAATCGTCGTGGTAGAGAAGAGGGGGAAGTATGCGGGAGAGTGGGTAACATCTCAAGGTGAGACGAAGAATGTGGAGGATATTAAGCTACATATTGCAGATATTCTGGCGGGGCAGTACTCGATGGATGATTTGCCTGATGTGGCATATATTGAGGAGAGGGTGAAGGTGCACCCAATATTCCGGCGATATAGTTATCATGGGACACCGGATGTGAGAGTAATTGTGTTTAATAAGGTGCCGGTGATGAGTTATGTGAGACTCCCGACAGAAGAGTCTGGGGGGAGGGCGAATCTGTTTCAGGGAGCGGCGGCGGTGGGGATCGATATGGTAACTGGGATTACGACTTACGGAGTTTATCATGCGAAGCCAACTGATTTTTTCCCTGGATCGAGGCGAAAGCTAGCGGGAATCCAGATTCCACGATGGGAAGAGATTCTTGCGACCGCAATTGCGTGTAGCGAGGCTACGAAACTCGGGTTTATGGCGGCGGATATTGTGCTACAGCCGACATATGTAGCCCCCAAAAATGGAGAGCCGGGAGATAAAAAGGAAGTTGTGACTGTGCCGATGGTTCTGGAGCTGAATGCGCAACCTGGACTTAAGATCCAGATTGCTAATAGGGCGGGACTCAGAGACCGTATGGAGCGAGTAAAAGGGCTTAAGATCAAAGATGCAAAACATGGAATACGTGTCGCGAAGGCATTATTTGCGGATCCAAAACTCCTTGATAAGGGATGGGGACGCAAGACGGTGAGTGCGGTCGAGGAGGTAACAATCCTGGGACTAAATGGTGAGCGAAGAAAGATTATGGCCAAGATTGATACGGGGGCGGATAGCTCTAGTTTGGACCGAGATCTAGCGCGTGAGCTAGGACTATTGGATATGGATAATCATCTTTACGTGACGCATTTTGAGAGTGCGCTGGGCAAGCATAACCGTTCGGTTGTGGGAATACGCTACTTGTTGGCTAAGCGTAAGATCCAGTCAAGAGTCTCGATTGCCAATAGGAGTAAGGTCAAGTATAAAATGTTGATTGGCAAAAGAGATCTAAAAGACTTTGCGGTAGTGGTGGAGTGAAAAAAATTGTAGTTGGAATGAGTGGAGGAGTTGATAGTTCGGTGACGGCGGCTATTCTTGCGAAGCAGGGCCATGAGGTGACTGGAGTGTATATCGAGGCGTACAACGAACCTGGGTGCAGGGCAGATGAGGACAAGCGAGACGCACTGAAGGTGGCAACCCAATTAGGAATCTCATTTGAAGTGTTGGACCTACGAAAAGAATACAGGGAGAGTGTGGTCAAGTATTTTTATGATGAGTATAAATCAGGGAGAACGCCTAACCCTGACATAGTTTGTAACTTAGAGATTAAGTTTGGGCTTTTTCTTGATTGGGCATTGGAGCAAGGCTACGATAAGGTAGCGACAGGCCATTATGCTCGGATAGTAGAAAAACAAGGTTCCGAACTAAATCGACAAAGTTCGGAACCTTGTTTTTTGTTGCAGAGTGCGGTGGATGCTGGGAAGGACCAATCATATTTTTTGTGGCGAGTAACGCCAGATAGGCTGGAGCATGTACTGTTCCCATTAGGTGAGATGACTAAAGTCCAGGTCCGCGCGAAGGGCAAGGAGCTAGGACTGCCTAACTATGACAAACCTGACTCGATGGGAGTGTGCATGATGGGGGAGTTGGACGTTGCGCGTAAGCTCAGGGAGGAGCTGGGAGAGCGTGGAGGAGAGGTTGTGATGGGAGGTGAGGAGGTGGGTAAGCATAATGGGCTCTGGTTCTCTACGGTGGGGCAGAGGGTGGGACAGGAGATTAGCCTTAAGGGCCAGGCCCTGAAGGCTGTGGGGATAGATACGACGAAAATGCCGGCGCTGTATGTGATAGACAAGAATGTGGAGGAGAATCAGGTGATAATCGGAAAGAAAGAGGATGGTGAAGTGAATCAAGTTAAATTAAAAGAAGCGAGGTGGTATGGAGATTATCCGCGCCTCTGGCGAGAGGCGGGATCTGCACTGCGTTTGAGAATACGGAATCTAGGGAAGATGATCTTGATTAGCAGTCTTGAGGAAAATAATGATGAATGGGTGATAAGGCTAGAGAAGGATGTGTGGGGAGTGGCGGCAGGACAGAGCGCAGTAGTGTATGACGATGAAGGTAGAGTTGTGGGAGGAGGAGAGATAGTATAAAGTGGAGTTAATACAAACAACCGGAGTGAGCTATGCCCAAGAAAACCACAAAAAAACCAGTCAAGAAAACAACGAAGAAAAGAGTGGTAAAACGAGCTAGCAAACCAAGTTCTCAGTCCATAACTTACAACAAGTTTTTTGGCTCTCTGCTGATTGCAGTAGGGGTAGGAGCACTAATTGTATTCCTGCGTTATCTAGTGGTTACCTGGGTCTCACCAGCAGATGTGTATCTGGTGGAGCCGTCCCAGCTCATTCCGGGTGAAGTGCTGGGTCGATAAGTAGATAATTGTCAAGAAGGGTTCTCCCTGGTAGAATACGTGGAAGAAAGGCGGGAATATTTATTATGGCAAAAGCAAAAGATACAAAAAAAGAGGAAGTTGAGGTAAAGGCCACAACAAAAGTGGAGGTAAAAGAGAAAAAAGTTAAGAAAGATAAACCAGCAGAGAAAAAATCCACTAAGACTCCTACAACAATGGAAGAGCTCCTGGCAACTGCAGGATATGAGTTAAATATTCCCAGAAAGGGAGAGACAATTACGGGACTTGTGACTGGGATTAGTCGCAAAGCTGTGATGGTGGATATTGGCGCCAAGACTGAGGGGCTCGTAGCAGAAAAAGAATATGCAGTGGCGAGTGAGTTTATCGAGACTCTTAAAGAAGGAATGGAGATTGATGTATATGTGATGACGGAGGAGAATGAGAAGGGGCAGATTATGCTCTCACTCAGACGCGCGATGTTTGATAAGCTCTGGGGAATGCTTGATTCATACCTGGAGAACGACAAGGCAGTGAGCGTGATGGGTGCAGAGGTTAACAGAGGTGGAATGATCGTGAAGTGGCAAGGACTCAGAGGCTTTGTGCCATCTAGTCAGTTTGGGGGAGAGTTTGCGGGGAATATTCGAGATCTTTCGGGTAAGTCGTTTGAGGTAAAGCCAATTGAGGTGGATAGAGAGAAAAACAGGCTGATCTTCTCAGAAAAACTAGTGTCAGAGGCTGATACGATCCAGCTAAGAGACGAAGCTCTCAAGGATGTTGAGGTTGGTCAGAAATACTCTGGTAAGGTAACTGGCGTACTCTCGTTTGGTGCGTTTGTCGCAGTCGAGATCCCAGTAAAGGGTGAGAAAGTTCCAGTCGAGGGACTAGTACATATCAGTGAGATCTCATGGGAGAAAGTGGATGATATTAACAAGTATCTCAGCAAGACTGATCAAGTTGAGGTAAGAGTGCTGGGAGTAGAAGAGGGAACAGGGAAACTAAACCTCTCGATCAAGCAGCTGACTCCTGATCCATGGAGTATCGTAGCCGAGAAGTATGCGGCAGGAACCACCGTCAAAGGCGTCGTTTCTAGACAGGCTCCATTCGGAGTGTTTGTAAACTTTGAGCCAGGCGTAGATGGACTTATTCATGTTTCGCGAACGAGTAGTTTTGGCGAGCTTATTCCAGGAGAGGATGTCGAAGTCCTCGTGGAGAGTGTGGATGCAGAGCATAGACGAATGAGTCTAGGACCAGTGCTTACCGAAGTGCCAATGGGGTATAAGTAATACGAATTAAGAATTATGAATTACGGGAGGAAAGAGCAATGAGTAAAACAAAAATGGTAGTTAAAGATGATCAGATCTTGGTTGACTTGGAATGGATATTCCAGGAGATCAGATCTAGTGGTGGTAAGTGGGAGGCGGTGGAGGCACAGCTTACTCAGTTACTGACTAGTGCTGGGGAGTAATTGGTTAAATTTTATAGGGAGATTGTTATGAGTATGTTAGAAGAATTGAGTAACGCGCTTACTGGGGGGGGGTTGGACAGTAGAAGCAGGTGATAATAGCGAATTAACCCTAACAATACCTGGTGCACCGACAATGTGTGTGGATGGACGTATTGATTCTAGTAAGCAAGATGAGTTTGGTGGTCCAAAAATTCAAGGTGGAGCTCTCGGTGTAGCTGCGATGCTAGCAAGAATGGAAAATGCATCTAGTATTACAGCTCAACATGTGGAAGAAGCTTGCAATAGAATCAAGAAAGCTGGATATAATTCTGGCGTACATGATGTAAGTGATCGTGATTTACATTGTGGAAGGATGGTCGTGTCAGAGCAGGTTGGTGATTTGCCGTGGGGAATAACTTTTGATGATTCTGCCAAGATAATCACAGATCATAGTGGAGCCCATACTCATTTAGATGGTCAACATGGCGAGAGTATAGTTAATGTAAATTTTGTGGAAGGAACGACAAGAATTCCAGATCCAGACAATCAAAAATTTCAGCTTGATGCTTGGTTTGCTCAGCAAATTGGGTTAGACCTCGACTTAGTATTAGGTGATGCAGTAAAGACGGTGGAGTTGTTGGATGGTCCTAAAATTGCTCGAATTTTTGAGTAATAATGGGAGTGTGGGTGATACAATGATTTAAATCATTGTATCACTGAGGAGTTGGATAGATAGTTGACAAGATAGTAGATATTGCCTAATATGTGCATATATGCACAGTTCTAGAAACACTAACCAGGTTAGCCAGCTATTATCGCAAGATAAAAGATATTTTTATACTTATGAATTGGCGACTCTCTGGGGAGTGGTCAATCGGAATACACTCTACTCTACTATCCAGAGATATCTTGCAAGAGGAATACTGCACAGGCTAGGTTATGGCGTATATTCGTCTGTGGATCCATTTAAGTTGCATGAGTTTGAGGTAGGTTGTGCTCTGGCTGGTCCTTTGTCATATGTGTCTGGAGAGACAATCCTTTCGATTGAGGGAGCAATAATGCAACAACCAACTAAGATTACCCTGTTTGGGAGTAAGGCTAAGGAGTTTGTATCAGGAAGTAATTACTACTGGTGTCGCTATCTTAATCCAAAGTATCTATTGAACAGGATGGGGATACGGTTAGAGAATGGTTATTATCTAGCTAGTCCAACTCGAGCTCTCTCGGATCTAAAGCGTAGTAACCCAATCCTTTATTTAGATAACCCCCAGGCAATTAAATATCAAGTGGAGGATGATCCATATGCTAGTTCCTCAACCTAAGGACGCATTACACAAGCGCCAGCTAATTACCTTGTTGCGGGGAGTTTTGACTGATCCAGCACTCAGCAATGCTCTCTATCTGAAGGGTGGAACTTATGCGGCATTAATGGGATACCTGAACAGATTTTCAGTGGACTTGGACTTTGATATTTTGACTTCTGAACAGAAGGAATTAGATAGACTGAAGGTTAGATTGCATAAATTGTTTGCCAAACTTGATCTCTCTATTGCGGATGAGAGTCAGCACTACTTGCAGTTTTTTCTCAAGTATAAATCTTCTGGTACTAGCAGAAACACTCTTAAGCTGGAGGTGAGTGATAGGGTTAGCCCATATAATGAGTACGAGGTTGTGACACTTAAGGAGCTGGGGCTAGTTTGTCGTGCCCAGACTTTGTCTACGATGGTGGCTAATAAGTTGGTGGCGGCGCTTAATCGCCAGGAGCAAAGGGGGTCAGTGGCTGGTCGAGACTTTTTTGACATCAGGGAGTTTCTCTCTGCTGGACTACCTGTGAATCAGATGATCATTGAGGAGCGGATGGGTATGCCATATGCTGAATATGTAGGGAAACTCTTGGAGTATGTGGAGACGGTACTAACACCTAGTGATCTTTATGTGGATCTAAATTCTCTGCTTCCTCCTAAGAACTTTAGGCATGTGGTTGATCAGATTATTCCTGATTTGAAAATGTTGTTACAAGATGAGTTAGTGCGAGTAAAGGAGGGATACAGTGGCGAAAAATAGAGTGATATTCGAGTGTAGTAATTGTGGAGGGCAACATCCTAAGTGGCAGGGGCAGTGTTCGGAGTGCGGGAAGTGGAATACTCTGACGGAATCAGTGTTATTAGTGAATCAGCGTGTCGGTATGTCAGCTGGGAAACGGGGGGGTAAGCAAATGCTAATTGGGAAGCTGCAGAAACTATCAGAAATTAAGGCTGGGGAGGTAGAGAGAGTGGGAACTGGGATAGGAGAGTTGGACCGAGTGCTTGGTGGTGGAATAGTTCCTGGTGAAGTAGCTCTGATGATTGGAGAACCTGGGATCGGGAAAAGCACGCTCCTCACGCAGTTGGCGCTAAAAATGGAGAGTGTAGTGTATGTTTGTGGTGAAGAATCGCCCGCGCAGGTGAAGTTGCGGGTGGAGAGACTGGGAACGGCGCAAGGTTCCGAACTATCTGGAAGTTCGGAACCTCACTTGCAGCTACTAGCAGAAACTGATATAGATGTGATAATAGGCACAGTAGAAAATGCTGGTGCATCTCTGTTAATAGTAGATTCTGTACAAACTATCACTACATCTGAATTAACGGGGCAGGCGGGAGGCGTGGCACAGGTTAAGGAGTGTACTGCCCGATTAATATCGTATGCTAAGAGAACTGGAGTGCCTGTGGTACTCGTTGGGCACGTGACCAAAGACGGAGGGATGGCGGGACCAAAGGTACTAGAACATATGGTGGATGCGGTGCTCTCACTGTCGGGTGACCGATATCATGATCTGCGACTACTGAGAACTGTTAAGAATAGGTTCGGGGCAACTGATGAGGTGGGAGTTTTCCGGATGAATGAAAAAGGAATGGAAGAAGTGAGTAATCCGAGTGAAGTTTTTCTCTCTGAGCGAGAAGAAGGAGCGTCTGGATCATGTGTGGCAGTGGTAATGGAGGGAACGCGGCCGGTACTAGTTGAGGTGCAGGCCCTGGTAGTCTCTAGTGAGCTCCCAGTGCCGCGCAGGGTAGCGCAAGGAGTGGATGTGAGACGAGTAATGATCTTACTGGGAGTACTGCAGAAGCATGCGAAACTAAATCTGGGGAGTAGGGATGTTTTTGTTAAGGTAACTGGCGGGTTAACTGTGAAGGAGCCGGCGGTGGACCTGGCGATTGCGCTGGCGGTTGCGAGCTCATACAGTGGGAAGGCGCTGCCCAAGCAGTCGGTTGCGGTGGGGGAAGTGGGGCTACTGGGCGAGATCCGGAAGGTGAGTTGGTACGAGAGGCGAGTAAAGGAAGCCAAGAAACTGGGTTACAGTGAGATTATCTCGAGGGAGAGTTATCAGCGTGTCAGCGTGTCGGTGAATCAGTTGATCAGTAAATCAGTAAAAAAGTAAGTTATTCAGAGTTATCCACAGAAGATGAAAATAGGGGATTTGCCAGAGGTAGTTATGCTATGGGGTGGGTGAGATGTGAGAGGGAAAATAGTTATAGGTTGACTTGGATTACCAGAGGTGATATATTACAGAGCACTGAATACGAATAGAGCATTCCTACCGCTGAGTCTCTTACAAGAAGTGCTCACGTATAGCAATGCTCTAATTCAGTTACATTAAAGCAGTAAATGAATACTGTTTAAGTGTATGAATACTTTAACATAGACAGGAGAGGAGTCAAGCTACATCTTGTGTGTATTATGGGGTCTAGGACACTACAGGTAGTGTTTTGGCCTATAATCACTTGAGGTGTGAAATTTGGGAAACTGTCGGCAGAGTGGAGGGATATGTGAGATAGGGCAGGCTCATAATCCCTCCACCTTGCTGATATGTGGAACCCCCCTTCTGTTTATCAGTTTTTAGTTGACTTAGCGTGTGAGATTTGAGATACTACATGTGTTCCCAGGCGAATTGAGTTAGTCTACAAGATATTTATTAAGTCGAATTGAGGAGAATCCAAGATGTCAGATGTAAAGAAAGAAACCAAGACTGTAGTGCAAAAAAAAACTGCTCCCCAGCCAAAACCAGTGAGTAAACCAATGGTAAAACCCACGCCTAATCAAGGAAGAAGGCCAATTAACAATAACCCGCAGAATAATCCCCAGACTGGTGAGTCGATTGATGGATTCCTCGAGATGTTACCTGATGGGAGTGGAGTGTTGCGTCCTCAGTTCTCGCCCTCTGACTTTGATACTTATATCCCGACGTCTGTAATCAGGCGACTGGGACTAAGACGAGGTGACTCAGTTGAGGGAACGGCAAGACCAAGGAGAGATAATGAGAAGTATATGGGGCTGATGAGTGTGACGAAAGTGAATGACGGGAGTCCGAACGCGAATCTCAAGGGGAGAATCAGGTTTCACAACTTAACACCAATCTATCCAATCGAGAAGATCAAGACTGAGACTGGGACAACCCCTCTTTCGACTCGCTTGATTGATCTGGTTGCTCCGATTGGGAAAGGGCAGAGAGGAATGGTAGTTTCACCTCCTAAGGCTGGTAAGACGACGATGATGAAGGAAGTAATTACGGGAGTAGCCAAGAACTATCCTGAGATCCATCTGATGGCAGTCCTGATTGGGGAGCGTCCAGAAGAGGTGACTGATATTAGGCGTCATCTGGAACGAGTGACCAAAGATAGTGAGATCCCAGGAGAGTGTGCGGCAAGTAACTTTGATGAGCCAGCAGAGCATCAGACTAAGGTGGCTGAAGTTGCTCTTGAGCGTGCCAAGCGTCTCGTGGAAGCCGGGAAAGACGTGATGATAGTCCTGGACTCGATTACGCGACTAGCACGTGCTTATAATCTCGCGATCCCTACTAGCGGACGAACACTTTCGGGTGGATTTGACCCGGCAGCGCTATATCCTCCAAAACGATTTTTCGGGGCAGCTCGAAAGATGGAGGGTGGTGGATCACTCACGATCCTAGGTACTGCGCTAGTTGACACGGGATCGCGGATGGATGAGCTGGTTTATGAGGAGTTTAAGGGTACGGGGAACATGGAGCTACATCTGGATCGTAAGCTGGCAAACCGCCGAGTTTATCCTGCGATAGATGTAATTAATTCTAGCACTCGTAACGAGGACCTCTTGTTCTCCAACGCAGAGTATCAGTCAGTTGTGCTCTTGCGCCGAATGATTGATATCGTGAATCAGGGCAATGGTGGGGGTGACTCACTGGGCTATGTTCAAGACCTGATTAACAAGCTCCAGAAGACAAAGAGTAATAAGGAGTTTTTGGCTTCGCTAAAAGAAGGATAAAGAAGAGTAGAAATATCGAGGTGAATCTGTTAGGATAGCTGGTGCTAGTGATACTAGCGAGACATGTCTACAGAAGAAAAAATATTTTCAGATTTACCTGAGTTTTTCCGTCAATTTTGGGGGTATGTGAGTCGGTATGTTTTGCGTGCTTTTTTCCGGTTTGAGAAGGGGAAGAGTCTGATCTCGACTGGGCTTTATGCCAAGCGGGGTAAGTATAGCCAGCCATTTTTACATGCAACGATGATGGTCTTGGTTGTTTTTGGGCTCATCTTGGGTCCTAAGTTTGTTCAGAATAGTCTCGCGGAGGAGAGTGTGGCTTACGGCGGGAGCACTAACTCACTCGGGGGGAATGTGCTGGGGACTAGTCTGAATGCGACGGGACTCGTAACACTGGAATCGGACAAGCCGCGCGACTCGACAGTGGAGTACACAGTGCGGGACGGGGACACACTGAGCTCGATTGCCCAGAAATTTGATGTCTCGATTGACTCTGTGAAGTGGGTGAACGATAAGGTAGATTGGCAGAAGATCAAACCAGGCGAGATGGTGAGTGTGCCGCCTGTGACTGGGATAGTGTATAAAGTGCGGGCAGGTGACACGATCTACTCGATTGCAGAGAAATTCCAGACTAATGCGCAGGGGATGGTTGACTTTCCCTTTAATACGTTCTCGAATGACGAAACCTTTCAGATTGTAGCGGGGCAGACCTTGATTGTGCCGGACGGGGTGATGCCGACGGCTGTAGCCGTAGTGCCAAGATATGCATCGGTCCTGACACCGGACGCGGGATCTGTGACTGCGTCGGGATCGTTTGTGTGGCCAGCTTTTGGCCGGATTACCCAGTCATTCCGCTGGTATCATAAGGGACTGGATATTGCTAACAAGAGCGGAGGTCAGATAGTGGCTGCTGACTCAGGGACTGTGATAGTGGCGGGCTGGACGAATGTGGGATATGGATATCACGTGATCGTGGATCACGGGAATGGATACCAGACTCTGTATGGACATCTCTCAGCGATCTCGGTGGTGTCGGGGCAGAGAGTAAGTCGCGGGGCAGTGTTGGGACAGATGGGGTCAACGGGGAGAAGTACAGGGACGCATCTACACTTTGAGATTAGGACTGGGTCGGGGAATGTGGATCCGATGGGGTATTTGAAGTAAATTCGGCGTGTCGGTTTGTCAGTGGGTCAGCGTGTCAGCGTAGTGGTTGATCAGTGTTTCGGCGTGTCAGTTTGTCAGTTTGTCAGATAATTTTTATATGCCGATATGCCGATATGCCGATATGCCGATATGCCGATATGCCGATATGCTGATATGCCGATATGCCGATATGCCGATATGCCGATATGATAGTATGCAGAAATGAAGAAATATAAATTGGCATTGTTTATCGGAAGATTCCAGCCGTTTCATAAGGGGCATCTGTATAGTTTGGAGAAGGCGATGGAGCTGGGGGAGAGAGTTGTGGTGGGAATCGGGAGTAGTCAGAAATCGCGGTCAGAGAGCAATCCATGGAGTTATGAGGAGCGAGAGCAGATGGTGAGAGTGGTGGTTGGTGGTGAAGTGATGATTGTGGGGATAGAGGACTATCAGACGGACTCAGAATGGGCAGAAAAGGTGGTGGAGATAGTGGAAAGTGAGGGGTGTGAGCCTCACGAGGTAGTGGTGGTGGGGAATAATAGCTGGACAAATGAAGTGTTAGAAGAAGTTGGCATGCAAGTTCTGGAGTCAGGATTACATAACAGGGATGAGCTGGAGGGGGTGAAGATCCGCGAGATGTTACGAGCAGGACAAACTGGGTGGAGGGAGAGGGTGCCGGAGGAGATGATTGAGATGATTGGTTGATCGGTGGAAACAAAGCATATTGTGGTATTGAGAACTCCAAAAAACGATGTAATATGGAATTATGTACACCAGAAATATTGAAATTGTCCCAATCAGTGATTATCTAAAAGAGACGAAAGATGAGTTGAGCTAGAGCGTTGGCTCGGAATAGAGATTTGAGGTTTAATTGTGTCGGTATTTGACACAAATATGACACCCAATTGTGTCAAAAGTAAGGTGGAGGTACTAAAAGGGTAGGTGAATCGGCGGAAAAGGAGTGGTTGTAGTTGACAAGTCGGCGGAAAACAAGTATATTGTGTTTATGATACTAAGAAATCTGCAAGAGAGAATAGTTAAGCAGTTGAAAAATACAGATTTACCTCGAGGGGTGATCCTTTATGGCCCGAGGCAAGTAGGTAAAACAACTTTAACTCAAGAAATAATTAAGTATTTTGATCAAAAAACGCTAGTTTTGTCAGGAGATCGAGAGAGTGTTGAGAGGAAGATACTTGAAAGTAGAGAGTGGGAGAAGATGAAGTTACTATTAGCTGATTACGAACTATTAGTAATAGATGAAGCTCAGAGGGTGAAAGAGGTTGGATTGATAGCAAAAATTATTCTAGACACAAGAAAAGATTTGAAGTTGATTTTGACTGGATCGGCTGCGCTAGACCTTGCGAGTAAAGTTAGTGAGCCTTTGACTGGGAGAGCGTATAGCTATCGTCTTTGGCCAATTGGACAAAATGAGTTATCTGGGATGATGACCTATGCAGAGCGTTTGGCTAATCTGGAAGAAAGGGTGATATATGGTAGTTACCCGAAGTTAGTTTTGCTAAATAGTCAAGAGGAAAAGCATAACTATTTACATGAATTGGTTGATAAATATCTATATAAGGATATTTTGGATTATGGAGGAATTCGTAACCCGCGAAAAGTGCGAGATTTGCTAAAACTTGTGGCATATCAAGTAGGTAATCAAGTGTCAATTGCAGAGTTAGCGGCTCAACTGGAGCTAAGTCGTGATGCAGTGAACAACTACATTGACTTGCTTGAGGCATCGTTTGTGATTTTTCGTTTACCTGGATTTGGTCGGAATTTGCGTAATGAAATGAAAAAAATGAATAAGATATATTTTTGGGATACAGGAGTGAGAAATGCTTTGATTAATCAATTGAACTGGAAGAGTGAAAGGCAGGATTGGGGGCAGTTGTGGGAAAATTATGTGATTGGAGAACGAATGAAGAGAAATGAGTATGAGGGATGGAGGGCTAATTACTATTATTGGAGACTCGCTTCTGGAGCAGAGCTGGATCTAGTGGAGGAGAGAGGTGTGGAGTTGTTGGGTGTGGAGATCAAATCTGGAAATAAGTCGCCAAATGCGCCAACTAGTTGGTCTACAGGATATACGCAGGCAAAATATCAGGTAGTGAACAGTGAAAATTGGGAGGAGTGGGTAAGAGAGTAAGTCTATAAATCTGGTGGTGTTGGGCGATACAGGTGTTTTTTGAGATCTACATGCTCTTGGTCAAGAAAGGTAACTTCTTCTTCTATTAGTTTGGCGCGTTGTTCTAGATTACCACCGAAGGCGTAGTTGGGGGCGAGACGACCATCTTTGCTTACTACCCGGTGGCAAGGAGTGCTCTGATCTGGGTTTGCATGGAGAGCGTGACCAACGCGGCGAGCGTCACGAGTGCCAAGAGCTTTGGCTAGTTCGCCGTAGGTTGTGACCTTGCCCATAGGAATACTGCGGGTGAGTGCGTAGACTTGTTGGAAGAATGGCATGGAGGTATTGTAACAGGATGCAGATTATTCCTGATAAGTGGGGGGAAGGATGTAAAGTTAAAATATTTCTGAGATTAATTTTTGCCAGGGGCAGATGAGGAGATTATCTTGAGCTTGTCTTTTGTGCAACTCTCTACAGACAACGACACCTCTACTATGAGGAATGGAGGGGAGGAGAGACCTCAGGGTTGTGAGGTGATTGGGGCGAACGTGAGAAGTAGATTTGATTTCGATTAAGATTGTTTCTCCGGAAGGTTTTTCGATGATGAGGTCAACCTCAGAGTGATTGGTGGCAAAGTATGAGAGTGTAAAATCTGCTTGACGGTAGCTGTTTTCTCGGATGATTTCGTTGATGATAAAGTGTTCGAATGCTCGACCGTACTCAGTAGTACCTGGTGCAAGCTCGATGCTGCTGAGTCCTTGCAAAGCTCTGACTATGCCAGTATCAAAAAAGTAGAACTTGGGTTTTTCGCGTTGTTTTTTCCTGATGGATTTTTTGTATGGGTAAAGACGAAAGCCAAGGAGGGTGTCTTCGAGGATTTCGTAGTATGACTTAATACTGCGAGCGCTAACTCCAGTATCTTGAGCAATATTGTTGAAAGAGAGGATTTCTCCGTTGTTAAATGCTGCGACTTTGAGGAAGTTTTTGAATGCGTGGAGCTTGCGAGTGAGTCCTTCGGCGATTATTTCTTCTGTTAGATATGTGTTGACATATGCTGTCAAGAATGCGCGCTTGTCGAGATCATGATCAAAATCGAAGATTTTGGGGAGCGTGCCAAATTGGAGTGCTTGGTTGAGGTGAAAATCGGCACCCAGCTCAGTAATTGAGAGAGGGTATAGGTTGAGAGTGAAGGCGCGACCGGCAAGGAGATTTGCCTGACCTGACTTGAGCTTGCGGGCGCTGGAGCCAGTGAGGGCAAAGTTAATTTTTTTATTGGACTCGAGATTATGATGGATTTCGTCAAGAAGAGAGGGGATTTTTTGGATTTCGTCGACATAGACCCAGTTGATATGGGGGGGGAGTGAGTTGAGGATTTGTCGAAAGGCTCCCTTGTCAGTGCTGAGTTGGTACTCGAGTTCGTTGTCTAGGAGGTTGAGAGTGAGAGTATTTTTCTTGGGTAGGACCTGATTAATAAGAGTGGTTTTGCCGACTCCTCTTGGGCCAAAGAGGAAAAATGAGTAGTTTGGTGGTAATTTGAGTGCTCTATGGTAGTTTTTAGCGGTAATTATTGACATATTAGGTCGAATTATACCGTGTTTTTGGGTAATTGCAAGTGAGTGAGTGAGAGGTGGGGGTTAGTTTTTTGTTGTGATGGTGATGCCGTGTTTGCGGATTTCGGAAGCGAGAGGGTCCCAAGTTGCACTAAGTTCGGTAGGTTGGAATGGGTGTGGCTCTATGTCGAGAAAGTCTTGTGATCTGTTATGCATGAGGAGTCGTTGATTGTCGAATCGATTGTCGCTAAACTCACTGGAGACAACGCAAACATCGATATCACTCCATTTATGAGCAGTACCTTTGGCATGTGAGCCAAAAATAATGAGCTGGTCCCATTTGATACCACGATTCATGATATCTTGCCCGTATGCTTTGACTAGGTTGATAGTGGATGGTGTTAATTTTTTTTGAGTAGCCATGAGAATGTTGTTTGGCATTTTTTGTGCCATTCTAAATAGTATTTTGGCTTGGTGACTTTGTGGTAAAAGGTTCGTTTGTAGTCGTCGTAACGCGCGTTGATGTTGTAGGTGTTTATCTCCTCGAGATTATTAAGGATATCTGAGGGGATTGAGAGGTTGGTGATACTGGCGAGTTTAACTAAATCGTGAATGTGGGGAATGTCATGGCTTGACTTTGCAATAATTCCTTTGAAGAGCTTTTCAATTGCGAGATGCCATTGGAAAAATGCCCAGTCATAATGTTTGTTGGCATAACTGGTTAGTGCGTTGTTTTGGTCATTTTGAGCTGTATCAAGCCAAAATTGAATGATGGATTGTTCTGTCATGTGGATAGTATACCATTTGCGAAGTTACTCTTGAGAAGCGGTGATGAGCTTGAGCTTCTTAAGAACTGGGGGGAGAACGAGCATGGTGATGCTACCCTGGATGAAGTTGGTAGTGAAGGAGAGGAGGAGGGTAAAGAGGAAGTAGAGGTAGGTCTGGCGGGAGCTGAACTTGTAGAAATGGTTGGTGGAGTAGTAGACGAGGATGTAGGCGATCGTGATCTGAGGATCAAACAATATACTAATGCTTGTGACGTCGATATTGGCTGAGAGGGCGCTGATTACACCGGCTAGGACCGCGGAGAGCAAGTAGACTGCGATGGAGATAACGAGAAGGAGAAGGAAACGACCGAACTTGCCGAGATTAAGTTTGGGGAGTGCGAATTTCTTTTTGTTCTCTGTGGTGTTTGCGTAGTCTACACTGGGCATGGTGTTTCTCCTTCGGCTTGCTCAGGACAAGCTGTATTATAACTAGTTATTAGTATGGCGAATGGGGTGGGGGGTGTCAAGGGGAGTTGGTTAGACTGCTTTGGTTTTGGCTAGAAAATCTGTAACAACTGGAGGGAATGATTGGATCTCGGAGAAGATTTGCTTTGCCATCTCAGCGTTGTAGGTGTGGGAGGTGCGATTGCGAGCGTCGAGATATGGAAACCAGGTTGAGGGATTGTCGATCAGGTTGAGTCTAGCTGCTTCTCGTAGGATTGTTTTGACGCCGTGGACTTCGATGCGGTTCTCTTGGAGAATGGTTTGCATTAGTTTCCATGAGAGCTCGAAGGTGAACTCAAAGCGCTGGATTGCTGCGTCGCGGTGCAGGTCAGTGTGTTGAGCGTTGAGTGCTTCTTGTAGTCTAGTGAGTGCGGTGGTGAGGTCGAGTTGGAGAGAGTTGCGTTTGGTATCCATGTTATAAGTATAGCGTATTTTGCATAGCGATAGTGCGGAAGCGAGGGGAAACTCGCGCAAAATCGACGAGATCGACTCGGTATGGAAGGTCGGAATCTTCAAGAGCGCTTTCGATGGTAAAAAAAGTAGTTGAGTCGAGAGGGGTACTGCCGGTGATGCCTAGGTCGATATCGCTGTATTTGCGATGAGAGTCAGTGCTGCGCGATCCGAAAATAAACGCGCGGTGAGTGGAGGGGAGATTGTCTCTCAGAATTGATTGGATGGTTGATTTGGTGGCTGAGTTGAACATGCTAATATTTTAGCATATTAGGAAAAGGAACCGATCTACGGTAGGGTTGAACCCTATTGTTGGTGGATAAGGAGAGTTAAGGAATTGGTGAGTAGGAATGACTGTACTGGACAATTTTGGTATTATTTGTATAATAAGACCATGTTAAGTACGATAAAACTGCAAAAAACAGAGCGAGACTTCTTGCTTTCTCAGGATTACATCGAGAGAGAGGTTTTGGTTGAGGCCAAAAAAAGCATGGATAATCAGTTGATAAAGGTGTTGATGGGACCAAGGAGAGCTGGTAAGAGCGTGTTGGGACTGTTAATGCTGAAGCAAACTAACTTTGCTTACCTTAATTTTGATGATGAGCAGTTGATACGAGCAGATAACTACAACAAGTTACTAGAGATGTGTGAAGTGGTTTATCCAGGATTCGAGTACTTATTCTTGGATGAGGTGCAGAATTTGCCGAAGTGGGAGTTGTGGGTGAATAAGTTATTGAGGAGAGGATATAAGCTAGTGATTACTGGATCAAACGCCAATTTGTTAGGAGGAGAGTTGGCGACTCATCTAACGGGGAGATATCAGAGGATTGAGGTATGGCCGATGAGTTATAGTGAGAGTAAAATAGTAGACTCGGAAATCAGTATTTATCAATATTTGATAAATGGTGGATATCCGGAGGTATTAGTGAAGCGGGTTGAGGCGAATACTTATTTACAAACTCTTTTTGAGTCGATTCTCCTAAAGGATATTGTTAAACGATTTCGAGTGCGTCAGGTGGAGGAGTTGTATAACTTGGCAAAATATTTGATGGGTCAGTTTGCGAGTCTGTATTCGTATCGAGCATTATCGAGAATGAGTGGTGTGAGTGTGAGTACGGCGCAGAAGTATGTGAGATATCTTGAGGAGACGTATATGTTTTTGTCTTTGCCGAGATTTGATTTTAAGTATCGAAAGCAGTTGGGATATAACAAAAAAATGTATGTGGTGGATACGGGGATGGTGGCAGCAAATACTGTGCAGAACTCAAAAAATTGGGGGAGGTTGTTGGAAAATATGGTGGTAATGGAGTGGGTGAGAAGAGGTGGGGTGTTAGGAAGAGATCTTTTCTACTATAAAACGAAGAATAATAAGGAGGTAGATCTGCTAGTTAAGAAAGGGAGCGAAGTTGTGGAGCTTGTGCAGATTGCGTGGGAGGTGAATGGTGAAAAAACATGGAAGAGAGAGGTGTCTGCTCTAATTGAGGCGGGGAAAGAGCTGGGGTGTAGTAATCTCACGTTACTAGTACATGAGAAGCCAGAAAAGCTAAGCGAGAAGGTAAAAGTGATGGAGGTGGGGGGGTGGGTGGAAAAAGGAACCGATCTACGGTAGGGTTGAACCCTATTGCTACTGGGTTGGGGGGTGGGAGGGAAGGGTTGGTATTTGGGTTATTGTGGTAGTAGATCTAAGATCTTAAGCGTTTCTATTACTGAAGCATTGGAGATGTTGAGTAGCTTTAGGTCCTAAATCTTTCAATGATGATTGGTATGCCAACCAGGCTTCTTTGCCAGTTGGTCGAGAAATCAGAGTTGTGCCAAATTTGCGAATATAAATCAAATCTATACATTTTTTGATGAATCTATACTAACGCTATCAAAATGATACATTGTGAACTAAGTTGGTGAAGTTGGGTGGGAGATTGCTGGGTTAGGGGAGTGGCGAGATAAAGCTATCTGGATTGAGGAGAAATTCCCAGGTTGGGATAAAGTTGATGGTGAGCTTGTCGAGTTTGAGAGTTCTTGATTGACCGTTGTAGAGAACTAGTTCTACCTCGATGCGATTGCTCCAAAAATACAGATGATTGTTATAGAGTGCGTATAGGTGACGAGCGACAACTGACTCGTAGATGATGATGTGATTAAGCTTAAGTTATTCTAGGAGTTGAGTGATGTGCTAATATATTGAGTTGCTTGAGTTGTGTTAGACTGTGTTTAGCCAATGGTCACAGATCGGTGGAGATCCCAAGTACCGGCAATTGAGAAGACCCGACGTTGAAAAAACTAGCTAAGCCAGTAGTTGAAGGAGATATGTGCGCATATCTGATAAGTGGCCACTACTTGCTTAGTGAAGTCGGAATGAGGGTTTGACTCCCTCTTGGCGGGATCCAGTTTGAGTGATAAAACGACAAGGTCCGACCTTGTCGTTTGGGGGGTGGGGTTGTTGAGTTGGGGGAGTGGGAAGCTATGTAACATGGTAGGCGTAACACTAAAGTTGGTTCTTAAACCAGTATCTTGTCGACTTTAGCTTGCCAGTTCTTCGCATAATTCCCTTTGTTACCAAGTCATTGAGATCACGATTGGCTGTTATTGGTGATGTGTGGGTAATGCTGATGTATTTTTTGACACTTACCCCACCAACAAAACCTTTTAGATTTTCCCCAAAAATACGCCTCGCTAACTTGAGTTGCCTCTCGTTTAACTGCTTAGCATATTTATCAAAAAATTTGGTTTTTTGGATCAAAAACTCAAATGAGTCAATAGTAAATTTTTGTGCCTCAATAACCATCTCACAAAAATACTCAAGCCAGTTTGTAAAATCATTGTTGGCATTGGTTGTTGAGATTGCTTGATAATACACCTTCTTCTGCGTTTGGATTATCTGCGAAACTGCAATCAGTGTTGGCTGTTGTAGAGATTGGGCGAGAGATTTTTCTACCAGTGCTCGTCCTATTCTGCCGTTACCGTCCTCGAATGGGTGAATTAGCTCAAAGTATGCATGTGCAATGCCAGCCCTGATTAGTGGTGACAGTGTTTTCTGACTCTTGTTAAACCAATTGATAAAAGTCTTCATCTCACTCTCCATATCTCGGGAAGGTGGAGCCTCATAATGAACCTTTACCCCACTTGTCTTGTGGGAAACTATCTGCATAGGATCTTCGTGAGAGCGATATTGCCCAACTGACTCCAGATCTGTACGACCATTCATTATCATTTGATGCCATGAAAAAAGCATTTTTTGTGAAAGAGGGGTTTTGTAATGCAGATAGAGATCAACCATCATCTTGGCCATGCCATTTTCACGCGGATATTGTTTGGAAACTGGAGTTTTGAGTTGGAAGTACTGTTTGATAGAAGACTGCAAACTCTTTCTATTTAGTATTTCGCCTTCTATTTTGGAGGTGTTGAGTGCTTCGTTGGATAAAAACGAGATTTTGATCTCTTCCTTTTCTTGAGAAGACAACTTTTTTTGAGCTCCAATCAGAATTCTAGATGAATGTAAAAACCTTTTTTCTAATTTACTCAACCTATTTTTATCATAAGAGAAGTCGTGCCAGTCGTCTTTTTGCCAGACATATGTATTGCTCATAATTATGCAAATGATAGATAAAACTAAACTTTATCTATCATACCATCATGTGGTTGATGGTGGGTTGTTATTTTGGGTTAGGGGAGTTGGAGGAATGAAGTGGGTGGGAGATTAAGTTTGGTGCCAAAGAGCCTAAGTGTCCTCTGAGTTGGGAGAAGGGGTATCCGGAGGCAAAATATCGAGTGATGAATAGTGAAAGTTGGGATGAGTGGGTGAAGTCGGAATGAGGGTTTGACTCCTTCTTGGCGGGATCCAGTTTTGGGATATGCAGTTGGATTTTGCCTGCGAGGATGGTCCTCGCAGGTGGGGAAGTTGGGGTAGTGAAACGACAAGGTCCGACCTTGCTGTTTGGGTTAGGGGGGTGGGTGTCAAGGGGAGGGGGGTGGGCCGGTTACGAAGGTGAAGAAACTGTAGAGAGCCCAGATTATTAATGCAATTAGTGTGGGAGTTAAAACAATTCCTGATAAATTATTAACGAGCCAGTTGAGAGTGTTTTTTACAATGAGGTTGTTCTTGAATTCTTGAAATATTTTACTTATTGACCTGATGCGCTCTGCACTATATTGTCCTATTACAACAACTAGATTGCTAATCTGCTTATGATATTTGGCAAGGTAGTGGGTTGTGATCAGGACTACACTTGCAACTGCTTGTCCTGCTAGCATTTCTGGAACTGGATTATTCATGTGATCGTGAATGCCAAATAATGAAATGTACCCGAGAGAGTGGGTTGCTTTTACCCAAAGAACTGTTGTTAGTGATACCCAGAATGAGATGCTGTCTGATACTTGATATCCCCTTGTTAGTTTGCTGAGTAATTTGTTTTTGAGAAGTTTGTTGAGTGCGACAAAACTAAATCTTAGAACAAGATGTCCGAACGCGATCTCCCAGATGTCACCATATTTGGGGTCGAACATGATCTTACCAACAGTTTCTTTGCTAATTAATACCCAGCCATGAGCGGCGAATTTTTCAGGATATAGGCGCATATCATTGAGTAGCTCTGCGCCTTGTAGCATAATCCCGACGAAGAGTTCAGATAATAATTCTGGGGTTTTGATCGCGAGTATCATGCGGTCAAAGAGAGGTCTCTGATTATTCTTATCTTGAGAGACTGTTGAGTCTACTGGGTTACTGGGGGGGGGTGGAAGGGGTAGAGATATCCTTGAGAATTAGTTGGTTGAGGGGGTGAGTATTGACGAGATCAGCTTGGTTTAAATAGGAGTCCTTAGTTGATTGGTCTTGATCAAATTGTTGGCCGAGATGTTCGTTGCGAGAAATTGTGGCACCTGCGACATCTAGATGGGTAGAGCGAACTCCGTAGGTATTAATGGGGCTAGTGAGATCTTCTATGTGGAGAGTCTGGACAGAGTTGGTGAGTGGATCGTGGGAGGCTATGTAGCGATAATTGCCACTAATAGAGTCATATACATAGATGGCACGTTGTTGAATATCGCCCACCTCTCCTATTTCGACATCCCAATGGGCAATGGGACCATTTTCAGTATTTGGCCAGTCATTTTCGTTGAGAGGGTGCCAGTCTGACATGTTTGGTAGTGAGTAGGTAGCAAAAGGAATGGGAGTGGATGACGTGAGTGAGGAGTCATATCCGGGCAAAACAGCTTGTTCAGTAAATGGAACGATGAAGTCTAGCTGTTCGATAAGGTACCCCCAATCAGACCTTTCTAAGTTGTGGAGATTGTTCCAACGCGAATCTAGTGCATGTTGGATCTCGGCAGGGAGAGCAACGTCAGTTTCTGAGAGACCTTTGCCGTAATGCATGAGATTGGTCATCCAGGATCTACCAAGTAGATCAGCGAATTTTGGTTCGTTTGTAGTCATCGTAACGCGCGTTGATGTTGTAGGTGTTTATCTCCTCGAGATTATTAAGGATATTTGAGGGGATTGAGAGATTGGTGAGACTGGCGAGCTTAACTAAATCATGAATGTGGGGAATGTCATGGCTTGACTTTGCAATAATACCTTTGAGGAGTTTTTCGATTGCGAGATGCCATTGGAAAAATGCCCAGTCATAATGTTTGTTGGCATAACTGGCTAGTGCGTTGTTTTGGTCATTTTGAGCTGTATCAAGCCAAAATTGAATGATGGATTGTTCTGTCATGTGGATAGTATACCATTTGCGAAGTTACTCTTGAGAAGCGGTGATGAGCTTGAGCTTCTTAAGAACTGGGGGGAGAACGAGCATGGTGATGCTACCCTGGATGAAGTTGGTAGTGAAGGAGAGGAGGAGGGTAAAGAGGAAGTAGAGGTAGGTCTGGCGGGAGCTGAACTTGTAGAAATGGTTGGTGGAGTAGTAGACGAGGATGTAGGCGATCGTGATCTGAGGATCAAACAATATACTAATGCTTGTGACGTCGATATTGGCTGAGAGGGCGCTGATTACACCGGCTAGGACCGCGGAGAGCAAGTAGACTGCGATGGAGATAACGAGAAGGAGAAGGAAACGACCGAACTTGCCGAGATTAAGTTTGGGGAGTGCGAATTTCTTTTTGTTCTCTGTGGTGTTTGCGTAGTCTACACTGGGCATGGTGTTTCTCCTTCGGCTTGCTCAGGACAAGCTGTATTATAACTAGTTATTAGTATGGCGAATGGGGTGGGGGGTGTCAAGGCTCATGAAATGGTAGAGTGGAGGTATGGGTAGAGATGCGTTGGAAACTGAAAAAATAATTGCGGTTGATTTGGTAGGAGAAACTATTAATCCTTGGGTGGAAAAGTTAATAGAAGGTTTGGTAGATAGAGTGGGAGAAGAGATAAATGGAAATTTCGTGTTTCGAGAACGTGTGAGTGGGTTGCGAGAGAGACTGACCGAACCTAGTTGGGCAGCTGAGTATTTACTTGATCAGTATGGGGAAGAACAGTCGCGTGGTGATGATCAACTGTTTAACAGAGTTGATGGTTTAATGGAGAGCATACTAGATGAGATGGTGGAGGGGGTGCAGGCAGGTGATGCATTCGAGATGAATACTCAAATGATGTTTGGTGGAGAGGTGGTGCAATCGTTGTGGAGGCTTGTTGCTTTGGAGCGTGCTTTGGAGCAGGGAGAAGCAGTGAGAGTGGTTGGCGAGGGTAATATGTCCACAACTATGGAGCGCTGGAGTGAGATGCAGACGTGGGCAACATTTGGGAAAGGAGAAGTAAGTAATTATATTTTGTGGCAGGAGTGGACGACGAGAGTGATGTGGCAACAAAGAGGGATAAGTCTAGAAGAGAGGCAGGAGTGGTTGGAGGAGTTTTTGTTACATGTGATGGGAGAGCTGGATGTAAATGATGAGGTGGTAGCTGAGAAGGCATATGCAGCACCAGCTGGGTTGGAGGTAGAGCGAGATATGATTGGATTAAGAGGTGCATGGGGAGAGCGACAATCAGCAAGAAAAGTACTTGTGATCGGTCCGGGCGAGGCTACTAGAATAGATGGGCCACTACTGACTAAGTTGATAGAAGGTGGGGTGGTGAGTCATGATGCAGTAGTAGATGGTTTAGATTTGTTGGGAGAGGCGGAAGTGAGAAAAGGGATAGATGTGCGAATAGGAGATGTGCGAGAGATGGCAGAAAAACATCCTGATTGGAGAGGTAAAAAACAGTTGATAATCGGATCTGGATCTGCTTTGACAAATATGGATCTTGCTAGAGTGCAAGCAGGGTATTGGAAAAATCTGGCAGATGTAGCAGATGAAGGTGCGATATTATTACTAGATGAGGCAATGATGGAGCCGGTAAGTAAGCAAAATAGGCGAGTAAATCAAACTACGATAATGCAGCAAGATGTACCATCTGTGGTTGGAGAGGTCCCTGTGAACTCTGAGTATTGGAGAGAAGATGTAGATAAACCAAGTGATGTGGGAGCGAGAATAATTCCACTTGTTGAGAAGCTGGCAATGGCAAGGGCAAATGGGTGGAGGTGTGTTAATCTACCCAAGATTGGGACAGGTGAGTGGTGGGATTTGATGGCACTGATAAGTGATAGAGATGAATTGGAGAGAGCGACTCTCGAACGTCGCGATGCGATGGAGACTCCGTTTTATTTGGCAGGAGAGAAAGAAGATGGTCTGGTGGCAAGAGCGACGCTAATATTTGAGAAAATTGGTATTGATGAAAATGATGATGTTGGTATGCAGATGATTAATAACATTTCTGCTCTGATGCAGAAAGAAGATCCATTGAGAGTTGTAGAAGAGATTGAAGAGTAGTTGCTAGATCTGGATGTTGAATAAGAATTGCAGAGAAATCTTTTTGTGCGAAGCTCATCATCGCAATTTTGTCATCCCAAGTGTCAAACTCGGCTGGCATGGGATACTTAATGGGATCAATGAGATACTTCTTTTTTAGATCCTGAGCTTCGGTGTTTTTGAGCTTGCGCGCGCGAGGAGAGTCTGGTGAGATGACATGGGCGAAGATATTATTTTTGACCCTGAGAGGTTTGTATTTGTTGATAATCTCTTTGTGAAAGATAGGATCTGGTGATTCATTGCCGAGGCAGCCATATACGTTGTTTTTCCCTTCCTTGTAGACTTCGTCAAAAACAGTGCGTAGACCAGTGAGTCTAGAGTAATAGTTGATAACTGGTCGATCGACGACATTCTTGTAGTCGTTTAAGAGAGAGGGGAGAGATTCTGTTAAGAGTGCTCTGGTCTCTGAGAGTGCATGCTCCTGATCCTCGAGATATGACTGGAGCCGTGTGGGAGAGCCGACTTGATAATGAGAACGGTTATCTCTAATAAATTTTTGGACTAGGCCACGACGTTCGAGGGATTTGAGAAGGGTGTAGGTGTTTTTTTTGAGGCCGGTGGCTCTCTCAAGTTGAGCAGCGGAGAGGGAGCCGTGTTTGAGGAGTGTTTCGTATAAGACAGCTTCTTTGCTAGAGAGCCCGAGAGTGACAAGAAGCTGGCGACGTAAGTCGGTAGAACGTTTCATGAGATTGATTATAGCAGGTAATAATTGAATGTCAAATAAATATGACTAGTATTACCTCTGGACATCACGATATCTTGACTAACATATATATGTCCTATAAGATGTAGATCGTAATTAATTGTGAATAAGAAAAGCTTTTATGGCACGAATAATTGCAGTACCTTAACATTCACATTAAACAAACTCCTAGTCGGTGTGGTGCCAATCTAGATGCAAACTTTGCACCTAGTAGGCCCCATAAAGGCAGGAGATAAAAATGAAGAAGAAAGTATTTGCACTAATTGCACTAATGGTAGTTATAACTGCCTCTGCGCCGACTGTTGAACCGACACCTTTGACTGTCGATGTTGAGGTGGTTGAAATACCGATGCTAGTGCCAGTAACCCTGGTGATACTGGGTTTTTCCGAGAATAGATATGATCCGGTTGTGCTAGAAGAAGTAGAGTTTCTTGGATGTTATTTCCAAGAATAGTTAATTTAGTAATGTTTGATGTGAATATTCCAGAAGGGAAGGGGTGGCAATTGTCACATGTATACCTTCTGGAGTTTTCTGAGCTACTCAAGTTAATTGGGTGGTTGAGAAGAGTAGTTAGTAAAGATAGTCGCTGATGGCGATTAGAAAAGGAAAAATATGACAATTGAACTAGAAAAAATAGTGTGTGCTGGGTGTGGGGGTAATCCTGGTGGAAATACCTGTCGTTTTTGTGGAAATGAACTCATACCGCAAGAAGAAGCGAATGTAAATAATGCATCTTCAGAGTACTGGAAGTTTGTGAGCTCGGTAGAAGTGCAGACGAGTAGTGGAGAGGTGCTGCGCGTTAAAATGGCAAACGTGAAGGAGTTGGTTGATGTAGGTTTAGCAAAGACAAGCGGTGATTGTGTATACCTGCCGACAAGTTTCCAGGGAAGTAGGTTAGCTCCAGTACTACGTGCGCCAAAGGCAGTTGCGAAAAATCAAAGTGGATACGTTGTGAGCTCTGAGCAGGAGGTGTATCCAAATGTTAATCAAACTTATGAGAATGAAGGGTGGTGGGTAACAGCACCTGTTGCAGTGGCTTCTGTCATCTTAGCTGGAATGGTATCGATAGGTATTGTTGATGAGAATGTGTGTGGAGCCCTTCCTGTTTCAAGCCTTGCCCTTCTTGCATTGGGATCTAACACTCTGTTGAGTCATGAGCGAAATAATGAGAGGCGAAGACTAGGTGAGATGGTGCGAGAAAAAAGTGATGATGACATGGCAATGTTGTTTGAGGTACCAAGTGATGTGGGATGGGACAAGGTATTTGCTCAGTATCTCTCGTCGAATACATAAAGGAAGTATTGATCAATGTCTAAAGTATTGATGAGGGATAGTTGCGGCCGAGTAGTTGCGACGGCAAAAGCTAGGGTAAGATGAAGACATGCATGAGTTAAATAATCTAGATGTGTTGGTGCGACGTAGAGAAGATGATGATCCTGTGGAGGTGGCGCAGTTGAAACATGAATTAGTTGCGAATGTTTGGCATCAGCAAGAGGCGGCGAGAGCAGTGGTATATAAATTGGAGAGAAAATATACGAGTGAGGAAGATCTAGACAAATATGTGCAGATGCGAGAAGAGGCGAGGAGTTTTTGGGGTGGTTTGACAGGTGTAAATGATGAAGAATTGTCATCAGAATCTCCAGTTTGTTATGTATTGCCAAAGGCGGAATTGATAATGGATGTACTAGAATGTTTGCCAGGTCCAGAATATATGCAGCAATCAAAAGAATTTCAGTGTGGTGCTGGAGGGTTTTATAATCTTGATTTGGGGTTGGCGGTGGTGTTTCGAGGATCAAGTTGGTGGAAGACAGTGCGTACTATGATTCACGAAAAAGGACACCTTGATGGAATCGGGAAGATCATGTATTCTCGTGATGAAGAAAAATTTGTACGAAGAAGGGTGGGTTTTATGTCTGACCATGGTAATGCCCTTGAAGAAGGGGCGGTGACGTGGGGCTCTGCTCAAATGTTGGCGAGGCCTGAATTTGGTGCTACTTATCCAGAGTGGAGTGAGAAGATGAATGTGGAAGTTGGTATGGTGCAATCAATGAGTGTAGAAGAGAAGCGAGAGAAGTTGTTGGATAGTGAGGAGTTTGGGGTTAGTCATTATCGTTTGGCGGCAAGAATTGTTGAGCAAATACTAGTGGGACTTAGTGGTTATTACGGGAGTAGAAGGGTGGCGGAGAGGGTGTTTTTTGGATCCAGAGTAAATGATGAGATGAATAAAGATGCCTTGTGGCCAGCGATGAAAAAGGTGTTTCCTGTAACTAGCGGTAGAGATATGATGATGGAGTTGAAGTCAATATCTGTTAAGGATGTGGGTAGGATGGAGCAGTTGTTGGAAAATTTGGGTTGATTATGGGGTTATTAAGCTCTCTAGACCTTGTCGAAATAGTTCTAGCTCACTAGATCGGAATTCTGCACTAGTGGTATCTGTTGAGTTAGCAAGTGGGAGGGGATAAGGATTACCATAAGCATCAACGAGGACGATACGACCATCAAGAGTGATAAGAATATTATTGTAATTGAGATAGCCAAATGGCTCTGTTAGGCCAAGATATTTTCGATTACTTTCGATACCGAAATCAGATAGTTGAGACTTGTCAATTAATAGGTCGCCGTGAGCATATCCGGTGGAATGGAGGGTGGTTAGAGTATTGACAGCATTTTCTATTTGGCTTTGGGTAATAATGCCACCACTCTCTATGTATTCGGCAAGATTACCTTGATTGGGAATATAGGTTCCTTGCCAGCCGCCGGGAATATGTCTGATAAATTGGAAGTAATCCAGAGGATTATTGTTTGTAAGTTGCTCGTAGAGTGTTGCTTGTAGACTGTTTTGTGTTGCTTGTTCTGTGCTGGGGGGGTGAGTTCCCCAAAGGTAGGTGATTATATTGCTGTCACTTAGGTAAACTTTGGAATTACCACCTTTTTTTATGCGATTTCCAAAGAGATATTGAGCATCTTTGGAGCCATAGAAGTAACCATATCCTGGTTTTGGGTTGGGTGGTAGTGCAGGATCGTTGTTTAATAATCGATTTTGGAGTCTGTCGAGAACTACATCCGGTGTGTCAGTGATCCATATAGTGGTGGGAGAGAATGATGGAGTGGTGGTGGCTGATTCTGTGGTGGATTGAGAAGTTGGCTGGGGGTCGAGTTGTGGGGAGATGAGGTCGCGTAGGTAGTGAGGAATTAAATTGCGATTGTTCACCCAATGTTGAATGTTTTGAGTGAGAATAGGGAGAGTGGGGATAAAGGCTGGGATGCTGGAGACAATGGGGGTAAAAAACGAGGTGAGGTTAGCACCTATGATGGAGGTGAGTGTTTGTCCTCCTCCTAATTGGGTGAGGCCAGCGACTGGGCCAAGGAGAGAGAGGGGGTGGGGGGTGAGGGAGGTATTGAGTAGATTATTGATAGTATTTCCATTATTGTTTTGCAACATACCGTTTAGAGAAATCATGTTTTTTACAAGTATGCGAATGCGAAGAGGAATGGGGCTTAGATCTTCATCCATTCCTAACGCTACGGCTTTTTCTTCTAATATTCGAGAAATAGAGTTGAAAGCATCGAGTGGAAGTTGAGGGTTATTACGATTTTTGATCCAATACCATGGATTTGAGAGGATTTCCTCTTCTACTAGTTGAGTCAATATCTCATTTTCATGGTTTTTGAGAGTTTCGTTGCCTGGTAAATTGGTGAAGAAAGTGATCAACGACATTAGGTCATTCATAGTTGAAGTAAGGGGTCCTTTGGTCCACCACTTATTGGGAAGTTGATGGGAAATATTTGTTTTTTGACCTAGAAGGAGATCAATAAACGGTCTGTCAGTAGATTCAAGTATCAAGTAGTAACTGCGGTCAATTAGGCTAAGTTCGGGGCCGTTTGATCCATCTACTACCATAACATTACCTGGGTGAATATCAGAATGAGCGACATAATAGTCCTCTCCTTCAATTGAAACGGGAGTAGTGAGATGGCGGATGTAGTCTTCTGCTACTGCATCAACAGCAAGCTTTATATTCTCCTTTCTAGTTGACTCATCTGTTGGATTCATGGAGCTTAGTTTTGTTGGATCTGAGTAGCTATTGAGAGTTTCTCCAGGTTCGAATTCTTCCAACTTAGCTTGCTCGTTATAGATATCTAAGGTCTTTGAGAAGCCAATTTTGACACCGTTACTTGCTTGATAATTGTTGTATTGAGATGTGAAAATAGGATCAAATTTTTTGAAGTCTTTGTCGAGAACATCGGCGGTTACCCACTGTTCCATGGTGCCCGTTAGACGATACACCATGTCATATTGATGCGAGTTTTTGGGATCTTGATCTTTGAGATAACCGATGAGATCGCGCAAAAATTTGGTATTTTTACTGACAAACTGAAGTATGTTTGGATTGGTTACCTTGAGAACTATTGATTCGCCAGTAGGTTTCCATATTGCTTCGTAGACTGTAACGATCGAACCACCACCTACTTTGCGAATAATCTCAGTATTTTCAAGAATGGAGTTAAGTTCCGAATTCATTTGAGTGAGAGAGACTATCCTTTCTTGTATTTCTGGGTTATCTGCTTCGGGATTAAGTTTGCCTATATTTTCATTGTTGGCCTGGATGCGCTCACGAATGAACTTGAAAGCAGTGAGCATTGGATACGGAGAAGCCTGATCGTAGGCTTTGCGTGCCTCTGAAGCGTAAGAGTCTGGGAGTTTTACGAATTGATTAATTGTTTGTAGGGAGCGCATACCCACGACTCCGAGTGCTTGCCCCATTTGAATCAAGCCTTTTTCACCTGAAATCTTTTCTCGTTTTTTGCCTGATATTTTATGAGTCAACCAATCAATGAGAGAATTGGGACTATCTTTTTTTATTGATTCTGAAGAAGGAAAGATTTGATTGGCAAGTTTGTTGTGTTCAGTATTGAGAGCGTCTTGTTCGGGGGTGTGTTTTAGATTGGCAAAGCCACGCTCAAGCTCTTCTTTGTTTCCACTAAAGAATCGTGCGACGTTGAGTGATTCTCCCCACCTAAAAATGTGAGCTTTCCATAGTAGTGCACCACGTTTGACTGCACCGACTTGCTCATTGGGATTAGCGAAGAATCCAGGCTCTAGAATATTGGCGATAGCGATTTCAGCTTGAGGTTTGTAGGTTATATTCGAAAGGAGAAAATCGATACTCCAACCCATCATGTCTTTGGTGTGCTTGCTTCCTTCGACATTCTGCTTGATAAGATTATTTAGAAATGTGGCATTGTCTTCTGTTTGATTATTGATTTTTGTTTTGGGATTGCTAAGAAGACCCTGGTCATCGCTGAGAATCTTTGAGAGAAGAGTGAATTTTTGAGAAGAGGTAAGATTGTACAAATAGCTTACTACTTCTGGTAGGAGAGCATGATTGCCAAAATTTTGGATAACTTGTGGCCAGTCACCCTTTCGAATATATTCTTTGATGAGCGGGTCGAAAATACCATCATTTTCCCAGAGTGAGCTGATAAGCCCTGCTATGAAACGCTCGATAGAGCCGTTGGTGCCAGCTAGAAGCAACTCTCGGTATAGGGTGGGAGTGGCGATGGCACTGTCAATGAATGCTTCTGCGTTGAGAGATTTGCCTGCAGTATCGGCTAGCTTGCCTGTGACGGCTTGATTGATGATTTTGGGAAGACGATCTTGAATGGCCTGGTACTGCGCATCTGTTTTCCCCCAGGTATTGGCAAATGATTTGATGAGTGATTCGTCTGGAGAGATGGCTCGATTGTTAGAAGCTTCGTAGTGTTGGGCAATGAATTCGAGGGCAACTTCAAATGGTGCCTCGACAATCACTATTTGAGATATCTGTTCTAGTCTTTGTGTTTTTTGTGGACCTTTTATGTCCTGCAAGTCTTCTATATATGTATACAAAGCTTCTACGGCTTGAATATTAATTAGATCATTGGAAGTTAAAGAGGGGTCATTGCTGGATGTTTCCCACGAAATAATGTTGACATATTGGTTAAGAGAAATAAACTTGTTCCAGAATAATTGATAAAAAGGTTCAATAAATTGTGACTCTGTGTAGGATTTGCCAGGATCTAGAATAGGTTCAGCTGACTGAGTGTTTCTGGCGCCTTTGACGACGTCTTGCCAACCTTTGGTTATGATCTTGAGGTCGTTAAGATGAAGTGTTATGTTGGCTGATGTAACTAATTCTTTGGGGTCAGATGTGAGGTGGTTGTTGAGTGTTTGAATAGCATGTTCTTGATATTGTTGGAAAAGACTGGATTGAAGATACCACCCCTGACCAAAAACATATTCTAGATTGGTTGAGCTTAGCCCAAAAACAACATGTGGTAGTAGGCTAAAATATGGATAATCATGTTCTATGGAGTATGATTGCAGGTAATCTGTTTGTAGGGTATTGAGGTAATTGATCCATGCCTGCTTGACCCGCTCTGCTTCTTTTTTGGATACATATTGATAATATGGTTTATTGTTTTTTTTGAGGATATCGAAAGCGTCACCCGAATAGTAGAGACTCGAGTAATCTTTTCCGTGTTTGAAAATAAAATCACTTATCCGATAGAGATCATCATGCGAGATAAGACCATGTTCTTCATTATTGCGAAGATAGTTTTTGGTCTCAACTTGCCACCACTCCTCTATGATTGGCCAGACCCAGCTTACATTTTTACCTGGGATCTCACCACTCTCTATGTAAAAAACATCAGCAAATAGACTTTCAATCATAAATATGTGTTTTTCTGAAGAAAAGTTATCGAGGAAGTTGTGTAGACGAGTGGTTCTATCTTTTGAGCTAGAATCAAGAATATCTTTGAGTTCTTCTGAGGGGTTGGAGTATGTGGGGAGATTTAGTTTGGACCGAATATAGGTTTCGTATTGTTTGAGAACAGATGGTTTGATGTCAGAGGGGACTAAGCTGTATCTAGAGTAGATTTCCTCTTTTTGTTGAGGATCTGTGATGGCATCAAAATCGATTGCCCCTTCGTTTAGCTGAATACTACTTAAAGTATATTTGTAGAAATATTCGGCGATGTCTTCTTGGAAGTTTAGATTTTCCCGCCATTTGTTAACGAGCCTATCGTTATCACCATAACGGATTATGTTTAGTTGTTGCCAATGTAGATTGCTGAGAAGAGTGCGAAGAGTCTTGATCTGGTAAGGATTATCTTCGCGATAATCATAATTGAGATCGCCGTGCGCACCTATGTCGCCGTAATGACCTGATATGAGACTACTAATTAGGAGCTCATTTACCCTGATAAAATCATCTTTGTTAGTAGGGGGAGTGGTATCAACAATGCTACTTTTGAGTTGCCAGTTATTGAGTAGTTGAGATGTCCAGATTTCGATGATTGAACCTGTAGTAGCTATGTTGTTGTACTGCCAAAGCGGTTGAGAATCAAAGATGATTTGATCTAAATTAGAGGTAAAGTTGGGATCTGATAATTGGAGTAGATTCTCGGGAGTAATATGATTGAGGCTAAGACCTGCAAGAAGATCTTGACCTATTTCTTGTAAATCAGGATTTTGCTTTTGAGATAGACTGTAGAAAGAATCAGATTGGCGACTATTATGAGTGTTGAGTTCGCTGTAAAAGAGAGAGGTTTTGAGGAGTGAGATTTGGAAGGGTGTTAAGCTGGGAATTTGTTCTTTAAAGACCAAGTCGAATAACGCATCTCTTGCTTGCTCGTATGTTTGCCAGTATTGTTTTGCTATTTCTGATTTCCCCTTTTTATTCTTTGGTAGTGGTTTTCCCATTTGGTCGGCAAATAACTGATAGAGACTATCCTTGTTATTAGAATTACTGCTTATAATGACCTGAGTAACTTGATCATAGAGTTTGTTGCGAGCGATGGGGAGAAGTTGTAGGGGAATGTCTTTGTCTTGAATAAGTGTGTTTAGTTCTGGAAGGCTCGCGGAGTTGATGATATTTTCCCAGCTCATGACGACAGGATATTTCCAGGAAAGAGGGAGGTTAATATGATTAACAATGTTAGAACTCCAGTTTTGAGAATAGGCAAGTTTTTGGATGTTACTACGCCTTTCACTGAGTGTACCGTGAACAACATCCTTGGATTGGGGATTGGTAATTACATCTTCATCAAAGCGCATAAAGTCTTCTAGAGCGTTATCCATTGCCATGGGGTGGAAGCCAAGTAGGCGGAGATATTTGGCTGTTACAAGATCTGAGTCAGTTTCGCCAAAACGATCTGACCAGAGTGTTTGCGAGCCATTTTCGTTTTTGGTAGCGGCATTTTCTGAATTGTAAACGTAGCTTCCCTCGAAGAGCTGCACGAAATGTTCGAACTCATGGATGACAATGGCAGCTAATCCACCCACGGTACTTTGTGAGTTGATAAGAGACTGGTTGATGATCATGGTGCCGTCAGTCCAGCTAGTGGCATTGGGTTGATGATCATTTGCTAATATCAATAGTTGAACAGGAGGAATCATGGGTAGAAGATCATCTTTGCCTTGAGAGATGCGCTTTTCGTTTTCTTCTTGGCGGAGTTGGTTGGTGTGGACGCGAATATTATTGAGCCAGGCTCTAACAGCAGTGGCTTTGTCGATGTTCTCATAATTCCAGTCACTTAAGTCTATAGGTTGATCGCCATCAACAAGCTCATCTCCGATGTCGAGAAATCCGCTTGAAATTTGTAGCTGTTCGAACCCGTTCTGAATATTCTGCTTCCTTTCTAATAGATGCTCACCTTGAAGATTTGGGGGATTGAGCGGAGTAGGGATAGATTGACGTAGTCTTGATTGTTCGGCAGTGTCATTGTGAATGGAGATTGCTTGATTTATATCAAAGCTGATATTGTATTTTTGACTAATTTGCTCATTGGTTATTAGAGACGTGACTCTTTCTATAATTCCTCGAACTTGCTTAGCAGAAGTGGCTACATTAGCACGAATAGATGAGGAAATATTTACTAATTGAGAGTCTTGTCTGGCGGAGAGGTTTGCAAAAACAGTTCCTGATTGGATCCAGGTCGAAGTGTAGTTGATGATATCGTGAGTGGGTTGAGTGTTGAGGAGGGGGAGGGCACCTCCAATCCATGGACTGAGAGTGGTGATAACTGGGTTGATGAATGATTGGATGGTTAGGACAATGGATTGACCAGTGCTGATCCCGAGTCCTTGGGCGAGACCTGCTGTGGGGATGAGGGCGGGGAGGAGGGATTGGAAGGAGGGAGGGGTAGAAGATTGAGATGATTCTGGTGAGTTTATATTTCTGACCTTGTAGATATAATTTGTTATGGGGCGGTCATTAAAGTTGAATTCCCCTAAAATTTTGGTGTTATTTTTCCCTGCTACATACTTTTCATTCACATAATCGGTAATGATTGGATAATTGGAAGTTGTGCCTCCAGTTCCAGCAACTAAAACTTGACTAATGCCTCTAGATTTTCCAATATTCATGATATGATCACTAAATTTTTCGAATAAAAGACCGATATCCACGTTGGCTTCTGTACGTATATTAAAGGCTCTAATGAGAAAAGCTTTTTCGCCATTGGCGGTTTCGATCTCAAAGATAAGGACTGAACCAAGAAGCTCTTTGTCGCCCGAAACAGGATCGATAGCGATAAATTTGTATGGAGTGAGATTGGGATAAGTAGAGATAAGAGGGAATACTTTGGTGTAACAAACACCAGCACAGTATCCTGCCATTTCACCAATAATACCCTTGTCTGGGATCATTTCAATTGAGATATTTTGCTCTGATTGAGTCGTTTCGAGTTTGGCAAGGGCTTCTCTAAGTGGGTTAAGGTATGCGAGAAAGTAGTCGTTGATATAGTTAACTTTTTTCTTTGATTTAAGTATTTCAAATGTTTCTGGAGTCCAGTATTTGTCAAAGTTGTCTTGAGTAACATTGAGTACGTGATCTTTGATATGTATGTCAATGATAGTAATAATTTCTGAGAGTGATTGAATTGAAATTGGTTCGGTAAAAAGATCACGCATTTCTTGCATACGTTGCATTGAGTTACCTTGAGAGCTAAAGAGTTTTTTTAATGTGAGTTGGCGAAAGATTGAGCGGATTTCATTTTGATCTTGTCCAATTGTTCTATCGTGCATTGATAGGATTGCAGCAACTAGAGTGTCTATTGAATCTGTTTGTTTGATTTGCGACATGACATCATTAACTGTGTTAATTTGATAGGTTATTCCATCAATTTTCCCTTGAGGGCTGTTTGGCTCTAAGAGAACATCTTGTAAAGTAGTTATTTTCCTATCGAAAATTTCAACCATTTGATTTTTTAGATTAGTAATGTCTTCGAGATCACCTAAGCTTGAAAGGATTTCTTCCGTCATTTGACTGTACGTGTCTGCGATATCTGTAAAGTCGTTATCTTGGTAACTTACTAGTGGGATTGTTGCAGTTGAGGTGGTGTGAGCTGTTTCGGTATCTATATGCTGATTTGCTTTGTCACGTTGGTATTGTTTAATGATATCTATTGCTGGGAATGAGGTGTGTGTATGAACACTATGCATGGTATTTAAACTGATCATTTCAACTTCGATAGGTGAGAGATTTTCTATTTCAGTGATTGGAGTGGTGGAAAATATTTGACTTTTCATTGTTTCAAAACGTGATTGCAAATCATCAAGTGAAGATATATTATTACTGGTTAGCTCTTGCGGCAATTGCGCGATTACTCCATTTTCATATAGATATAGTTGTTTGTAATAGCTGAAGATGATGGGTGTTTTGGAGAGACCATATTGAGTGATATACGCTGTGATTACTTCGATATTTTGTGGGGTAAGGGTAAAATTGGTGATGGGATCGCTAATTAGCAAAGCGAATAAATCAGTAGTTCGATCATATTTATTGTGAGTGAAGGCGTTTCTTGCTTCGTCTGCTACGTTAGAAGGTAGGGCTTGAAGTAGTTTTTTCATTGAATCATCTCCAATGACAAGTGCCAGCTCTTTTCTAGAGAAATTTTGTATGAAATTGAGTGGTTCATCGACTGCAATAGCGCGATAAAAATCCAGAGTATACTCACCGTTAACCCAATATGAGCCGATGTTCTGTTTGTTTTTAGCCAAGTAACCTCTGATTACATGATCGCTCCCTGCTTGATATGCTCGCCAAAATAAAGCCTCATCTTCTGGAAGTAGAGCTAACATCTCTATAGTAAATGCACTTTCTAGTAATGGCCAATCTTCGCCAATATTTCCATTTTTACCACTATTGAGATAGAACTCCGCTCGTATTTGATCCTGATCGCTTTCGAGATCTAAGTCGATAAGATTATCATTAAAGAATTTCACTGGATTGGATAGGGTGCGAAAGTATCTAATACTCTTGTAAATAGTCCAGAAATTCTTAGCACTTGGTGAGAGTAGGGTAAAGACATCTTGCTCAATGCCATTAGTAACATTAAGATGTGCTTGATTAATCTGTAGATTGTTGGAATAGGCTTCTTCTAGGATTAAAGATTGTATTGTGTTTTCGTCGGTGATGCCTGCAAGATTATTCTTATAAAAATCATATCCATCAATCATGTCGAGACGATAGCGGGCGAACTCATAATCTATATATGCTTGGAGGTACTGGACATATTCTGGTGCCAATAATGCTTGAATATCTGGATTAGAGATAACTGAGATATGGCTGACCTCGCCTTTTCTTGCTTGCTCAATGGCGAGAGTGGCGGATTCTTCGATCGGTAGTTCGGGGAATTTTTGTATCAGCTGGATAAACGAAATGACTTCTGTGTAGTTGATTTCCTGTCCGTACCAAGAGGTGATGTAGGGAGTTAGTTTGGTAATGAGAGTAGGATTAGTGTTGAGAGACCTGAGAAGACTAGAATAACCCATTGAATAATTGGGTAGAGAATCTAGCTTTTGTAGGAGAGGTAGTAGAGCGTTGACGGAACTCGGGTTGTTGTAGAGCTCTTGGATGATGTCGCTTACTTCGGCCGTAGAGTTCATTTTTGTGCTGTTTTGGAGGGTAATGATAATGTCATTTGCCTCATCTCTTTTGTCTTGGGATATCTGAAGAAAGGTAGTTGTGAGATATTTGAATTTATTGTAGTAATAATCTGTGAAGCCATTTTTGATCCAGCCTGCTAGGTAGGGTTGGATGACTGTATATTGCTCATCCGAGAGAGTGTTGAGGTGAGCGATGAGACTTCCTATATTTTCGTAGTCGTTGGTATATTGGTCTGTGTTTCTGGTGAATGACTCGATCCAAGATGGGAGGAGCTCTATATAACTGGTGCGGCGGGAGAGATTGGTATCTTGAAGAGTATAGATGAGGGTAGAGATTGTTTTCTCAGATCTGTATTTGGCGGAGATCAGTGACCAATCTTGGAGATGGGGGGCTATTTCGGGAATAAGCTCAGGTCTGTTGAGCAATGCCTGAACAATTTTTGCATCTAAATGAACAAAGCCAGGAGTATTAAAATAGGAAGCTAGAGCCATTAGTTCTGGATCATTTTGCAATGGGCCCAAATAATTTTTAATGTAAAACATACTATTCCCACTCAACCACGTTGGTAGATATGTGTAGATATCGGGTAGGAGAGTAGGGTATTCTTGTAAAGTCCTAATGAGAGATACGTAGCTGTCGTTTGAATCTTGTGACAGGATAAATGATTGTAGATACGGCGCAATATATTTGATCAGATCTGGCTGAGCGTTGAGCTGTTTAATAATCTCGTGCATCTCGTAGTTATTTAGTCGAGTTCTATCATATTCGCCGGGTAGTCGATACCAGGTTGATATTTCCTTTGCTACCAAGGGGAATGAGTCTGGTGAGAGGTGCCATAGTTGACTAGATATGTCTTTGATCTCTTCTGGGGAGATGCCAGCTTCGAGCCATTCTGGAATGTACTCATCAAGTAGAGCTTGAGTTTGTTCTGGATGAGGATCGATTAGATTGATAAGTGTCATTTGCAAGTCATTAATATTCGAGACTCCTAGATCGAGCCATTGTGGGATGTACTGAGTAAGGAGAACATCTTGATAATTGGAGAGCCTGTAATTATCAAGGTAAGAGATTGTGTAGTAGAGATTATTAGGATCGGTGTTGCCGTTGACTATGGCTTGGCGGAGGATGTTAGTCTGTTGTGGCGTGAGTGAGTAGACTTTGTCTTCTATTGCAAGACGGAATCTGACCTGGGCAAGGAGCGCGTTTTGGGTGACAAGAAGACTGCGAACGGTGCGAGCAGGAGTGGAGTTGGTGAACCAATCTTTTGTTGATTGGCTGATCTCGTAGGCGTATGTGGCTAGTTGTTCGCTGCCGAGAGCACTACGATATAAACTGGCATTGTCGAGCCAGACACCGACATTTTGGGGGAGGTGGGGGACGATTGAGATGAGGGGTGCAAATACGGAGGAGGTGATGGTGGAAGAGAGGGAGAGGAGAGCGGATTGAACGATGGATTGACTACCACCTATCCCAAGATTGCTAGCAAGTCCTGCGGTGGGGATGAGGGCGGGAGCAAGAGATTGCCCTGAATTTAGCTGAAGCTCCTGAGTGAGTCTAGCCGTCGGGAATGATAGAGAAGGTTTGATAATTTGACTAAAAGACTCCATGAGTTCAGTTGCGCTGTTGTATGAGGCATTTTCAAAATAGATAGAATAGAATATTTTGTCTAGAGCTTGTAATTGCTGGCTGGTTAAATCTAGCGAGAATTCACTTGGATTTTGATAATTATTTAAACTTGGATGGTGTCCCCCAGTTAATGTGTGGTATATCCAGACAGAGAGGTCATAGATGTCATCGCTTCGGTCGCTAGTGTCATTATCTCCCCAGTCAATGAGATGACCGTTAATTATATTTGCGGGCTTTATGTCAGCATGAATTATCCCTAGAGAGTGAGCATGATCAAGAGCCTGGGCAATGGGAGTGAAGGCATTAATAGCTTCCTTGAGAGAGAATTTGCCTGAGAGATCAAACTCTTCTTGGAGTGTTGAGCCATTTATCCACTCAGTTATAAGAACTGGGATGTCAGATTGATTGTTGTATAGTCCGTGGAATTTGGGGATGTTTGGATGATCCATCTTTGAAAGATTGGCGGCCTCTTCTTTGATGGCATTAAGATAATGGTCTAGCTGATTGATTTGAAGATCTTCTAAGAGAGGTTGTTTGATGGCAACGAGCTGGCCGGTGTTGATGTCGTACCCTTGGATGATCATTGCTACACCACCATTAATAGAGTGTGCATCGTTCAAGATTATGTAATGTTGTATCCCGCTGTCATCACTGATGATTTCCTGATAGTTGCCAGTTTTGATGATCTTGTTAAGCTGAAAAGAATTGAGACGATTTGCTCCAAATAGATTCTGAAACCAGATTGAGATTGATTGGATGACGTTGTCGATCATGTCTACCGCCTCGGGATTGGCGATGATGCCGAGGGCTCCTGGAGGCGCGTCGGGAGCGTTGGTGTAGTCGAGTGAATTATCTTGAGTTGATCGCAATTCATCGCCGGTAAGAGTTGTTCCGTCATCTAGCTTTACTTGCTCGATCCACTCGGGTCGAAGACGGCCAAGTAGTATTATTTCTTCCAGATCTGCTTTGCTAACTTGATCTGCGGCGAGACCGGTTTCCTTACCTCTTGTTCTGTTGACGTCGACAAGGTATTCCCTAGGTACTCTTGCAGTAATAATATTGCTTCCATAGCGTTCATTTGGCACTTTCTTGGAGAAGGATAGAACGACATCAGGTCGAGAAGGGTCGTTGCTATCTTCATTGATTGCACTAACATGTTCGCTGGCCATGGTCCAAAGATCAATGTTGGAGTCGGAGTCAATCATTTGGTCGGTAATTATGTCGATATCATCTGTTGTGTACTCTTCGTGATTGCGGTAGAAGATGGGGATCTGTGCGCTGACTGAGTCTAGATCCTTAACCGCTCGGTATAGTGTGACGTACCCATCGTCATCGGCAACTGGCATGACTCTCTCGGTGCTAAGATTGTTAATTTTGGGTAATCTAATTGGTAGAGATTGACGGAAAATTGTTTGGTCGGCAGGACTTAATCGTTCGTAGGCGTAGTTTGTGAATTGAATATCAATTGGATGTGTGACTTCGAATATTTCTTGAGCTTGTAGGTAGCGCTCTTGAGCCCTGAGCATTTTTTCTAGTTGGTCTGCAAGTATGATTATTTTGGTGCCAATGTTTGCTCGCTTGTCGGTACCTTGTGGTTGAGCAGCTTCGATGAGTGGATTACCGAGATATTCATTGAATGTTTTGCCAGATAGATCTTCTGGATAGAGAGCGACAAGGTTGTCCCACTGAGAGGAAAGGAGCCCAAACTCACTGCTTAGTCTACTAAGTGACACAGTTCGTTTTTTGTAGTATGTTTGATAGACAAGATCGTTGTAGCGCTTAATTGCTACCTTGAGTTCTGCGGGATCGGGGAGGCTATCAGGGAGTTGTTTTCCATTGATAGTGAGCGTGAGACCTGACTGAAGCGGAACTAACTGTTGAGGAGATAGCGATTCTCGATCATGCCGTGTGAGACTGGTGAGAAGCGATCTAATTACAATATCTCGTTCGCCATCTTTTTGGTACTTCTCAATCCATACTTTGTATAGATTGGTGAGTGTTGATAGATCCTCTGTGCTAATGTTATCTGGTGTGGTGTCAAGAGGTCTGGAGGTTTGAGAGAACACTATATGTTTTATAACTGAGGCGGTGTTGGGGAAGTCCAGTGTGGTATCTTGGAATACTGATGAGATGAGGGAGGGGAAGTCGCTACTTCCAGCGAGATGATCTGACCAGGTTTTGGTAGTGAGAGGGGAGGGAGTGAATACACCGCCAGCCCAGCCAGCGCCGTTCTCATCTAGCCCAATCTCAAGAGTAGATCCATCTGGATAGGTAAATGTTACTTGATAGAGCGGGCTACCTGAGTCGAATGAGACGGAGAGGGCGGAGATGTTCTGTGGCTGGAGATCGGTTTGAGTGTTGAGGTATGCAATAACACCAGGGGGGATGATATCTCCGGCTCTTACAGATTGATTGGCAAAGATTAGTTCTAAGTTGTTCTTGTAGTTGATGAGGGTTAATAAGATCTCTTGTTGATTGACGTTGGCGGTAGCTGGTAGGTTGTTGAGCGTGTGGGTGAGAGCGGCAATGAATTCTTGCGCGCGCTGAGGGGTGGCACCATTATCTAAGCGAACATCTAAACCTTGTGAGTAGAGAGTGGTGAGAGTGTGGGAGACTAGGGATTGAGTCTTGGCGAGTTGATATATATCAAGAGTTCCTTTTGGAGTGGTAGAGGCAATCGTTTTGCTGAGATCGGTAAGTTGAGAGTTGATAATAATCGTAGAGGGGGTAACGAAAACTGCAACACTAATGTTGTCGTATTTTTGGCCAGATTGCTGGCCATATTTGATGGCTTGAGCTTTTATGTATTCGGCGGCTTCTTGTGGAGTTTTACCCTGGTTAATGATAAGTGCACGAGCTTGCTCGAGTATTCCTGAGGTATTTAAGTCAAGTGTGTCAAAAACACCATCGCTGAAAGTAAAAACAATATCATTTGGAGCTAGATCCTGTCGAATTATCTGTACAGAATCTGGGTCAAATGTTGAACCTTTGAGAAGTGAGTTTGTAACAATATTTTTAAAAGTTATTTTTTCTTCGCTAATTTTGCGAGATACGAAATCCTTTGCTGACTGGATATCCTCTGTTAGTATTCTCTGGTATTGTTCTTTTTTGCTAACGTTTTTCTCATTTGCTATTAATGGGTTATATATATCTTGAAGTGCTTGAATTACTTGTTTTAGGTTCATTATTCCTGAAATAAGACCTTCGGATAATGATTGATCGGTGGTAAGTAGGCGTGCGCTATTTTTGTTGGCAATCCAAGTTTGAGTATCTCCAACGTGGCCAGTGTGAAGAGTATAGGGATGTGTGATGTTGATTGGATTATGCTCGATGATTGAGAGGTCGAGAGCTGCTCCGTTGCCATTTGCTATATCTGAAGTGGAGATTTTCTGGACTTCATCATCAAGGAATTTAAAGGTAGCTTTAATGCGATCTGGGATGCTGGCGATGTTTCTGATATTGTCATTGATGTTGGAAAAGTATATTTTTGGCATGAGATTTTTGATAAACTGAGCAACCTTGTCTCCCTGACCTCCTCCTCCCATTCCATCGATTTCGAGGATGAGGTGAGATCCAATGGGTAGATCAGAGGTTAGAGGATTCTCGATGATTGCAACAGCATCTTCTTGACGGTATGTTCCATCGGCATTTATATATTTGGTCCCTGGGTCGAGAGCGGAAGCCGAGTGTAGTAATGATGGTTGTTGTGAGGTTTTGGTGGCTGATGATAGAAGGGGGGAGGTGTTTGCCATTTTTTGAGCAGCATCACGAAGTGGTAGGTTGAAAGGTATATTGAGATTTTGACCTGTTGGATTATTGATTCTTGGCTTGTATTGGAGGTAAATCTGTGTGGCGGCATCATTGGGCGAGAGATTGGCATTACTGGTCATTAGCCTTTGAAGAGCTGGAATGATCTCTTTGTTCCAGAGATCTCTGTTGGCCGCTGATGATTGGAAGACTGGGTTATTGGGGAGGGTGGAAGTAACACCTCCCTGATCAGCAGATTTTTGAGAGAAGAGTGCGGGGAGAGGTATGCCAATCTGGCCTTTTTCTGAGCCTGGGCGAGTGTAGAGGCCGATGAAGCTTTGGATAAGATTGCGCCCAAAACCAAGGAGGCGGGTGAGGATGGTGGGGGAGGTGGGGGTAGTAACGACCCGAGATTGTTTGGCAAAAGAGAGTGCTTGTTTGATTTGACCTTGGACTGTTTGAGCAGTGCTAAGAGTGAGGTTGAGTATTGCGTTGTCGAGCGCGAGTTGTTCTGGGTCGATGGGGGTGAGGGGAGTTTGTGATTGATCCCAATACCTTTGCCAATCACGTGGAGAGAAGTTGGCGTAATGTTTTAACGTCGCTTTGATGGTGTCAAGAATTTGTAGTA
>Ga0233431_1001333_pt1 | contig 43553 bp, 49 predicted proteins | sample SI_118_April2016_FD_179867 | JGI IMG/M metagenome (GOLD analysis project Ga0233431, IMG submission 179867) | Seawater microbial communities from Saanich Inlet, British Columbia, Canada - SI_118_April2016_200_MG | ecosystem: Environmental > Aquatic > Marine > Inlet | place: Canada: British... | reverse complement strand
TCTTTAGGGTCAAATATTTTTCTCTGAATAAATCTATTTCTTCCTGTTTTATACTCATACATAAAAGTATACTCGTTTTACAGGATTATTAAATATCGCTTAGTTTATTATTTTACAATCCCTTAATTGTTATTTTAGGTTATTGGATTTACAGATTGCGAAGACCTGAATGGGTAGACAAAAATATAGAATAAATTTTTAACTTCTTATCTTTTAAACTTTATTTTCGAAGATCTGCGCCTATTTTTAGTAAATATAACTTTTAAATTAAATTATTGTTAATAATATAATTAGGATTTAACTAAGTATGTCTAATCAAATAAACCCTTCCTTTGAAGTTAAAAGCATCTAGAAACATAAAAGAATTATCTTCCCAAGAACATATATAGTGACTGTTCGGAAACAGTTGTTTTTTAAAAAAGCAGCTAATTTGCTGATTCACTAATATACACAATTCGTCATAAAAATGAGCAGTTTTCTAATGGGCTTTATTTTTGCATAAAAGATGAGTAAAAATGGTAGAATTTGGATACAACTCTCATACTATTTATATACGGATTTTTTCGAGAATTAATGAATTATGAAACAGCCTCTTAGTTTTTCCTATTTTTAAAACTTTACCTTCTTGAAAATTAGTATTTTTTATGTATGATGTCATTTATATTATTGTATTTTTATTTGCATTAAAAAAAAAAACGGCAAAATTATGAAGCCGTTATCAGTTAAACGGGAGTTTATCTTTTCTGATAGATTTATACAAAAAGCCTTTAAAAATGTCTGTTACAGACGGATTGAATACACTTGCAATAATGATATTTGGGAGCTGCGGTTTAAATAGGATGAGCGGAAGATAGAAATACTCAAAAAGCTGAATTCCGGTACTTATAGATTTGATACAGTTAAGGAAGTAATTATAAATGATCAAATGTATGAAATATGGTCATCAGCAGATGCGGTGGTACTTGAAGCGCTGACCACACTGCTAAAAGAGTGTGCGGAAACTCGCAGAACGTATTATTATGAAGCAGCCTGTAAGAGCACACAGCAGGGTCTACGACTCAGGATGTTTAGGGACTAACTTAATAAAAGGAGATTTATCCATACCCGACAGCATCTCAAAATATATTAAGCGATGGATAATATGGGTAAAATCAGTTTATGACAAAAAAACTAGTTTGGCAGGTACCCGGCCTATTGCATGTGAGCAGTAGGTCTTCTCGTGCCGGATGTGGGAACGGGTCAGGAAACTTGGCGGGGATGCTCTCAAGCGCGACGCAGTGCAGGACCGGTGCTGGCGGGGATTCCGACAACTGCTTGTCTGGCGGTACCGCATCAGGAGGGGCTAGTGAGTGCCAAATCGGGTCCGCCCCTGGGTTCCTTCCAAGCAAAACAGTGCGTCAACGGGGGCATAGATACTCAAACAGTCGGTAACGCGGGCTGTGGCGAAGGGTCTCAGAATACGAGCAACTCGACGGCTTGTATAGAAGGGTATGGACCTGCAGATTTATGATCGCCAGGACTTACTAATCACACAACCCCTTATGTGTCTGGGTACGAAATAGGTTACATCGGTGGTCTACTAATTCACGGCACCTGCCATTCCTCGCAATCGCTGCTTGGTCCGTGACTCGTTGTACCACGATGCGCCACCGCGCTGCACTGATGCCTAGTGATCTACGAACTAAGTTCCCCTCTACATGTTCTGTATCTAATTCTCAATCATTTACAAACATGCAGTAAATGATATTATCCCGATGCGGAGTCTTTGGTCCTACGTTTAGCCATGTCGAGATCTACACCTACCAATAATAAATAACAAGCAATTACAGCAAAATTGATTCTGGAAATATATGTGACCATGAAGTTGAGCCAGAGGAGAAAATATAGAATAAATTTTTAACTTCTTATCTTTTAAACTTTATTTTCGAAGATCTGCACCTATTTTTAGTAAATATAACTTTTAAATTAAATTATTGTTAATAATATAATTAGGATTTAACTAAGTATGTCTAATCAAATAAACCCTTCCTTTGAAGTTAAAAGCATCCAGAAACATAAAAGAATTATTTTCCCACGGACATATATACAAGGGAAAGATATTATTAACAATTTAGTAGAAATTCTTGAACTTCAAAATAAGAATATTCTATATGATAGCAACTAAATCGGCTTTCAAAAAGATCATTCCTTCATCTATTAATTACTGGAATAAATACGCAAATTTAATTATCGAAAAATTTAGTGGAGAATCAGAGATAAAAGAAATAGAAAGACTTATTGATATTATAAAACTACAGAGAAATAAGATTGACATTATTATTGGTCTTGGTGGAGGCAAAGTTCTTGACACAGCAAAATCAATAGCGTCTAGAGCAGACATAAAATGTGGAATTATTCCAACCATAGCCGCGTCTGATGCACCATGTATCGGAGCCAGTGCAATATATGACGAAAATCATTGTTTTCAGAATCTGGAATTTTTTAACAATCCAGATTTTGTTTTTGTCGATTCACAAATAATAGCAGAAGCTCCTGTACGTTACCTAATAGCTGGAATCGCTGATGGTTTATCTACGTGGTTTGAAGCTGTATCCTGCGAAAAAAGTAAAGCTCCTAATTTTACAAATTCTTATAGAACAGATACTGGAAATTTTCTAGCTAAACTATGCTTTGACAATTTACTAAAGTATGGCAAAAAAGCAGTAGATGACTGTAAAGCCAACCGCGTAACTGATGCATTAGAGCATGTTATAGAAGCAAATATACTGCTTAGCGGAGTCGGTGTAGAAAATACAGGACTTGCATCTCCACATTTTATTCAGTTCGGTCTTTCACAACTTGAAAGAACGCGTGCTTATCTTCATGGTGAAGAAGTAGCAATAGGAGTCCTGGCAGGATTATTTCTTAACAATACACCAGATACATTAATTGATGAAATATATTCTTTTTGCGAGTTACTCAAACTACCAACTACACTTGCAGATATCGGGCTTAAAAATCCTACAGATAAAGAATTAACTACTGTTGCCGAAACAGCATGCAATGTGGGATTCCCTAGCTGTCATGAGCCATTTAATATCACGCCTAATGATATTATTAACGTTTTAAATAAAGTAGATGCCTACGGCAGAAAGCGTAAAGGGATTTAAGCTACTTTTTATCTTAGCTTATTCCATGCATCTGTTTCATATTTTGAAATTGCAAGTTCTTCTGCGTTTTCTAGGAATGAATCGTCCGGAGTAAAATTAATAAACTCAATATTCATTTCTTTTCTGAAAGATTCTATTAAGTTATTTATTAATGTAGGCTTTATATTTTTAATATCATAAAGAACAATACTTCCCTGATGTAATATCCCGTCTCTTGTTCTTCTTTGTGCTGCACCTGCAACTTTACTATCTACTCCAGTTTTGACATCCTTAAGTGAAACATCAAATTTCACAGGAGCAACAAAACACTGCATTGAAGATCTATCTTTAGGTGCATTAGTTTTATCAACTAAGTTGGTTTCCATTTTCATTTTGCCCAAAGCATCAATAACAATTTTATGGACAATGTAATAACTCTGCTCTCTATTGGCACGTTCTATTTTATGTCCTTTTGGAATGACAACTGTATAAGTTAAATCTATATCATGAAAAACAACACCGCCACCAGTAGGTCTCCTTACTAACTCATAACCTTCTTTAATAACAGCATCATATTTTTGAACATAACCGATTGACATAGCAGTTCTATCCCAATCATATATTCTAAGGAGAGGAATATTTTTCTCATGAACTATTTGCAGTAAAGATTCATCTATAGCCATGTTCATAGCAGGACTCCATTCTTTATCCTGCCATAAATACCAATTTTCTTTATTTATACACATATTTAATTGTTAATGCTAAATGGTTAATTATTAATAAAAAATCTAAAAATATGCTCTCTGATTACTATTTGAAGTTAATTAACCATTAACATTTTATAATTAACAATTAGTCTGTTACTTCTTTTAATAAATCATTTGTATAAAGTTTTTTAATAAACTCTATATCTTCTCTATGACCGGCTTTATAAGATATAATATGTCCAACAAATCGTCCTTCATCAATCAGGGCGAATGCAGCAAGCAGATCAAGTACGGCTCTATGCCATATTACTTCCAGAGATTTGCCATTATACATAAGCCCAGGAGCATTAAAATACTTTTTCTTCCCAAACAAAATTACATTTTTACTGTTATAACCTAAGTTCCTTGTTTTTGAAGAAAGTTTGCCAATAGTTTTACATAATAACGCATGCTTTATATAGGCATTCGTTCTTGCTTCAGCTCCAACTTTAAAGTTATCCTCGTTAAGAGGAAATTTTATTCTCTGTTGTCCAATACAATTTTTAAAATTAACAGCACTATCAATTTTCAATGCATAAATATCATCTTCAGGAGGTGTAACTATCAGAAAACTTCCATTAGGCCAAATTGCGGAAACAGGTTTTTTAACAGTATAATATTTACATTCATTAAGAGTTTCAACTCTTTCTGCTTCTTCCAGAGCTTCAAGAAGTTCAATAGACCCTTTTTCAAATAAAGGAGGATCATTAGAGTCAACAGAAATCATTAAATTATCAATATCAGTGCCTAATTTAAGAGCTATTATATGCTCAATTAAACGCATATAATTTATATTGTTTTTACCCTTTAGAACTATATTATTTACGCCGCTTTCCAGCAGTGCATAAGCATTCTTATGTGAGATCTGTATTGGGGGTTGTCCTTCTAGGTCTACTCTATTGAACCACCATCCTTTTTTAGCAGTAGGCTCAAATTTGATTGTTCTCAGCTCTCTCTGATCAAAAGTACCAAGTGCTGACTCTTCAATCGGCTCAGCGATAGTTTTCATATATTTATGAGAATAATCCAATATATCCTCATGCTGAATCTCTAAGTCTATAGGAATATTAGAAAACTCTTTATAAGATTTTTTTAATTCTTCCTTGCTTCCAACAATAATCTTTCCAAAAATGTTATCTTTCATGGCTAAGTTTAAAATAAATTTTAAAGTTATATAAACCCCTTTCTTGTTAAATGTTTATCTACGCACTTTTGAATTAAATGCCTATCAATTTCAAAATCTGCTACTTTATTATATCTATCCACCAATTCTATTAAAATTGATGATTTATTAATTTTATAATCATTAAGAATATAAAGCTCTATCACTGCAGCAATCAGCCGCCCTAAATCTTTTATTCTCAAATGCATAGGTAATTTAGCACAATATACTGCACCATCAAGGTCCCATATGCCAATATTATAATCAAGTTTGTCAGTTGCTATAAAGAAAAAATTGCTTAACTTACAATCTTTATGCCCTATCCCAGCAGTATGTATTTCTGATAATAGATCAATTAACTTATCAAAAAAAACTTCAGTTTCATCTTTTTTATTTAAGATATTGGAAAAAAATGATTTTGACGCGATGTTCTTTATAGGTTCAGAAATAACATAAGCTGAATCAAAAAAACCGAAAGTTTTATTAATAAAAACAGCAAATGTCTTAGCTGTCAATATACTATTTTGTTCTAAAATACAAGAGGCTAACAATGTACGTAGCGGTCTGGATTTACGAAATAAATATCTGAATTTATAACCCCATCTTTTGTCAGAATATTTTTTAATAAAAATTTTATTATTATTAAAATCAGCAATGCCTGCTTTTGTTAAACCATCATCTTTAACAATACTGGAATCTGCTAGAAGTAAGTCAATATTATCGAAGACCTTCTCATTAATATCATTATTAATATCATTATTAATAGATTTTCTTATATATAAACTTTTAAACAAACAATTTCTATTTACATGAAAAGTTTTTTTTATAATGTTTAAAAAATAATTAGAATTCATTTTAAATTTATTAATTTATCTGTTTCTGCCCTAAGCCTTGCTGCCGAAGTAAAACAGTGTATTGGCCAACCGATTTTTTCAGCACCTATGCAGTTAATTTCTTTATCATCGATATACAAAGCAGGTTTACCATATCTTTTTTCAAATTCTCTATACATAGAAATATCAGGTTTGAGATGCCCTACCTCAAAACTATAGACACCGCCAATAACTAAATTAGAAAAAGAAAGTTTACTTCTACTCACATCTAAATGAAGTTGTGAAGTATCAGATAATAAAGCTATTTGATATCCCTTATCAATTAATTCATTCATTATATCAGAAATACCGGGAATTTCTTCATCGATAATGGAGCAAAATAATTCGATAACTCTATCTCTTTTAAGACCGGTTAAATTAGTTAGTAAGTCTAAAAAAGCTTTAGTATCAATAATGCCAACTTCATGTTTCAGATATAAGTCCTGAATATCAGAAAGTTTACAGCCGTTGCAGGCAGACAGTGCATCCATGCATTGTTCAAATTGTATACTAACGCACACATTTCCTAGATCAAGGGCAATAAACTTATCCATAATAACTTATTTAATTATTTTTAGGTTTCATATGAGGAAACAGAATTACGTCTCTTATAGAATCAACACTGGTTAACAACATTACCAATCTGTCAATACCTACACCCATACCGCCGGCAGGTGGCATCCCATGTTCTAGTGCATTTAAGAAATCTTCATCTATTTTGCCTTCGCATAGTTCATAATCAGAATCAGAAGTATCCATATTAAGCTGTTGCTCAAAACGCTTTCTCTGTTCAACAGGATCATTTAATTCAGAATATCCAGGTGCTATTTCCTGACCGTTAATTTCCAATTCAAATACATCAACAAATGCATCATTATCACTACATTTCTTTGCAAGCGGAACTAATTGAGCAGGCATTCTAGTAACAAATGTAGGATTCATTAAAGTAGGTTCAATTAACTTTTCATATATTTCATTAGTAACTTCATAATCAACTTTTTCATCTTCAATAGTTAATCCCATTGCTTTAGCTTTAACTCTTCTTTCATCAGGAGTTAATTCAAACCAGTCATCACCGGCGAGAGATTTTACAAGATCGCAATATTCAATTCTTTTCCATGGAGCTGTCAAATCTATAACAGTACCATCATTTTTTTCTATTTTCAGTGTACCTATAACTTTTTTAGCAACATGAGTAATTATACCTTCAATAAGGTCCATCATAGTTCTGCAGTCACCGTATGCTTCATAAATTTCAAGCATTGTAAATTCAGGATTATGTCTACGTGAAAGACCTTCATTTCTAAAGTTTCTATTTAACTCAAATACTTTATCAAATCCGCCGACTAACAATCTTTTGAGATATAGTTCCGGAGCTATTCTCATATACATATCACAGCTTAAAGCTTCATAATAAGTTTTAAAAGGTTTAGCAGCAGCACCACCGGCCAAACTCTGCAGCATAGGTGTTTCTACTTCTAAAAAGTTTTTATTTTCAAGATAATTACGGATTTCCCTAACAATAAGAGATCTTTTTCTAAGAACATCTTTAGCAGAATCATTTACTATTAAGTCAACATATCTTTGACGGTAACGCATTTCAATATCCGTAAGACCATGCCATTTTTCAGGAAGTGTTCTCATTGATTTACTAAGCATTGTAAATTTATGAACTTTAAGAGTCAATTCGCCCATTCTTGTTAAAAATAGTTCACCTTCAACTCCAATAATATCACCGATGTCTATTCTCTTAAAAAGAGGAAAGCTATCACCAAGTATATTTTTACCTACATACAGCTGAATTTTGCCTGTAGAATCTTTAATATCGGCAAAAATTGATTTACCCATAGCCCTGCAAGCCATAATTCTTCCGGCTATTTTACCCATTATTTTTTCTTCTTCATCTTCTTTGAATGAAGAACGCAAAGTTTCAATTTCTGTTGTGCCATCATATCTTTGACCATATGGGTCGACACCATTTTCACGCCATTCAGCGGCTTTGTTTAAATTTTTCTGAAAAATCTCATCTGTATTTTCCACATTAGCCTGATCTGTATTCGTTGCATCATTCATAGTAAATCCTTATAAGCTCTCTGCTTATTATAATTAAGTTTAATGTATAGCATTTATATATTGTTAAACCTTAAAAAAGCATTCAACAAACTTAAAAAATATAGCAATTTTCTAAAAATTCCAGTTTGAAGAAAAGAAGAATTGAAGAATATTAATAGGTTTAAATCATAATTTTCTAAAAAAACGTTTATATTTACAAATAACTTAAAATTTAACACCCAAAACTCAACACTATAATTATGATAGGCACAGAAGATAAAGATCAACAAATAAATAAAGTTCAAACAGCATTTCTTGTCGGCTTCAAATCCGCAAATGACAATGTAGATAATTCTAAAGAATATCTCGATGAGCTAAAAGAACTTGTAAACACAATGGGATTGGAAACCGTTGGTTTTGAAATAGTAAATGTGAGAAAACCAAACTCACGTTATTATATAGGATCCGGAAAAGTAGAAGAAATAATCGATTCAGCAAAACGCTTCGGAGCAGACTGCATTATTGTTGATTTTGAACTATCCCCTTCTCAACAAAGGAACTGGGAAAAAGCAGGTAATATCTGCGTTATTGACAGACAGGAAGTAATTCTAGATATCTTTGCAAATAGAGCTACTACAAGTGAAGCCGTGATACAGGTAGCACTCGCCAGAATGGAATATTCTCTTCCCAGGCTAAAAAGAGCATGGACTCATCTATCACGTCAAAAAGGCGGAAATACCGGAACTAGAGGCGAAGGTGAAAAACAGCTTGAAACTGATAGACGTCTTGTTCAAAATAGAATTACCCAATTAAAAAAAGAACTAAAAGATGTCGAAAAACATAGAAAAGTTCAAAGATCACAGAGAGAGAAACAATCTACACCGATAGCTGCTATTATTGGATATACTAATGTTGGAAAATCATCTCTGCTTAACGCTCTTTCAGGAGCAAGTGCGTTTGTAGAAAACAAGCTATTTGCCACACTGGATCCTACCACAAGGATTGTAAACTTTCCAGACAACCAAAATTTATTAGTTACAGACACAGTAGGCTTAATTAGAAAGCTCCCTCACAATTTAGTCGAGGCTTTTAAATCTACATTGGAAGCTGCACTGGTTGCTGATTTCATTATACATGTAATGGATATATCAAATCCAAGTGTCGAAGATCACTGGAAGACAACGCTTAAACTTTTAGACGAACTGAATGCTTTGGATAAGCCGTCAATTATCGTATTTAACAAAATGGATAAAATTGAATCCTCTGTAATCAAGGCAAGAATGAATGCACTTTATAAGAATTCAGTTTTTATATCACTTAAAACAGGCGAAGGCATAGAAACACTTAAATCTAAATTAATCGAACAAATTAATAAAGATTCTAATCTAATGCAATTATCCTTTCCTGTAGATAAGCATGATATCAGTTCACAAGTTTATAGAGTAGGAAAAGTGCTTAAAACAAAATATGAGGATAATCAAACTCTTATTTACGCAAGAATACCTAAAAAACATCAAGCTCAATTTCAGAAATATACGCTCAACAACTAATTTTATTATTTAGAAGGGCTCAAAAAAATGGAGCGAGAGGATGGAATTGAACCACCGACCTTCACGTTGGCAACGTGATGCTCTAACACTGAGCTACTCTCGCTTAAACTACTTTCAATTATATACTAATTAAAAGTCAATGTCAATTTATCTCAGTTGTCGTGTTCAAAAAGATTTTATATGATTTTAAATTTACTCCCATTATTCTAATTTCTATAAATAGAAATAAGTAATATTTAAAATATGTTGATTTTTATTATATTCCTGTTATATACTCTGAATTAATGAAGTATTATTTTTCTAGCTGATAATGATAAATGGTATTTTGATTTTTACGATACTCTAAATCTTTAATTAAAGGTCTTACTAATTATGAATAATGGTGATAAACAAGTTAAAATCATTTTTAATAATGGTAAAGAAACTACATGCTATCCAGGCACCACTATAAGAAATATCTTAAAAAAACATAATTATTTTGATTCTAAACAAATATTTATTGGTGCTTTAGTAAATAACTGTATAACTTCTCTGAATTACCCCATAGAACTAGACTCTAATATTTATTTATTGACTATTGAAGATTCTCAGGGGTGGCGTATCTACAGAAATTCAATCACTTTTCTTTTATCAAAAGCTGTATACGAATGCTATCCCAACTTAAAATTTGAAATTGCACACTCTTTAGGTTCAGGTTTTTTCTGTTCATTTGAAAATATTGATAATCCGAAAACAATGAATAAGATTCTGGCAAAAGTAGAATCATACATGCATAAGTTAGTGGAGGATAAACTTAATATAGCTAGAAAAAATATTTATCTGGAAGATGCGCTTTTTCATTTTGCCTCCAGGAATAGAGAAGATAAATGCAACCTTCTACGGTTTCAAAATCCATCTAAAGTACCAGTTTATCAGTGTGGAAACTTTATGGATTTAGAACACGGTATTCTTACCGAAAATACAAAATATTTAATAGCATTTAAACTTTTACCATACGAATCAGGCTTTATTATCCAGTTTCCGGAAAAAGCTTATCCGATTCATTTTGAAAAATTTAAACATCAAAGCCATCTCTTCAACATTTTTAAATCCTACAAATCCTGGGGAAAAACAATAGGAGTTCAAAATGTAGGCAGTTTAAACGAAATCATTATACGCGGAAACTATCGGGAACTTGTAGGTGTAGAAGAAGCTTACCAGGAAAAAAATATTGCAGTTATTGCAGATAAAATTTTTACAGATAAAGATAAATTAAAATGGATCCTTATTGCAGGTCCTTCATCTTCAGGAAAAACTACATTTGCACATAGACTTAGCACTCAGTTAAAAGTTAACGGCATTCAACCGTTTATTATCTCTGTAGATAATTATTTTGTTGATCGTGCAGATACACCTAGAGACAAAAACGGTGATTATGACTTTGAGCATATTGAGACTATAGATTTAGAACTGCTGCATGATCATTTGGCTAAATTAGATAATGGTGAAGAGATAGAAATGCCTACTTTTGATTTCAAGCTCGGGAAAAAGGTTTGGGGTGGGAAAAAAGTAAGAATAGAAGAAAATGAAATAGCAGTAATTGAGGGTATACATTCCTTAAATCCAAGAATGACTGCATCGCTTCCAAATGAACGTAAATTCAAAATCTATATCAACGCACTAACTCAATTAAACATTGACAATAATAACAGAATTTCGACAACAGATAACAGGCTAATGCGAAGAATATTACGGGATCATAGAACTCGCGGCAACAGAGCATTAGCAACCTTAAAAATGTGGCCAAATGTTAGAGATGGAGAAAAACGCTGGATATTCCCATTTCAACACCATGCCGATATGGCTTTTAGTTCTGCATTAAATTATGAAATAGCAGTACTGAAACCTCTGGTAGAACCACTACTTGCCGAAGTAAAACCATGGCATGAACAGTATTCTGATGTATGTAGATTACAACACCTGCTTTCTACTTTTATATCAGCACCAATATCACACATTCCATTCAGATCTTTAATAAGAGAGTTTATAGGAGGCGGAATATTAGGCTAATCTTAAATTCATTTTACAAAAAAAGCAACTCAATAGTTTTTATATCTTTGCCTAAATTTTCACCCTCTAATGTTAAATATTTTATTTAACATTAGTATTCAATTAACCTCACTATAATTATATATAAGGTTAATAAACCGTTGATTTTCAATATCATACATTATATAATTATTTAGCATAAAAATATATTTTAAATAGGAAATTTTATGCTAAAAGTTAATACTAAAGCTCATCTCTATATACTGTTTTCATTATCTATTATCTGTTCAACTGTAGTTAAAGCAGACTATTTTTCTAAAGACAAACAATATACTGATACAATTCTCGCTAATAGTGTATGGGGAAATGACTGGACAGTAAAACCTGTAAATAAAATTCCTCCTAAATTACTCGAATATGCAGCAACTGAAGCAAAAATTTTCACAAACAAAAAAGGCAAGAAGAAAAAGGGTTTTCTAGTGCCAAGAACATTAATAAAATTTAAAAAGAGCGGAGACTTTCTTTTTATATGGAAAAAGAATAAAAAGTCAACTGGAGAGATAACAGGAAAATGGGATGTAGAAAATTCTAAACTTATTTTTACTTTAACAAAGAATTATACTAAACCTTATGTACTCAATGCAGAATTAAGGTACAAAATACTAAAAACAACAAATAATAATTTTCATTTAAAACTTGGAGGAATAGAACATCCTCCTGTCACTAAAATTATTAAAACTTCTAATAATCCAATTTATGATATGGAAAAAATTGTCACCGCACTAAAACAGCTAAAAGTAAATAAACATACAAGCAAGAAAAATTAAAATTCTATACCTTTCAGAGCTTTTTTACCTTTATCAAAAGGATGCTTTATCTTTTTCATCTCTGTAACTAAATCTGCATATTCAATTAAATTATCAGGTGCATTTCTACCTGTAATAATAATATTTATCCAATTCTTTCTTTGACTCAATGTATCAATAACTTCTGCGACAGGTAAATATTTAAGAGATAAAACAATATTAAGTTCATCAAGTATAATCAAATCATATTCAGTACTCAATATTTTTTCTTTAGCATAATTCCAGGCTTTTGCGCATTCAGCAATATCATGCTCTCTATCTTTTGTATCCCATGTAAACCCACTGCCAAGAGAGATTATTTCAAATGGCAAATTTATTTTTTCAGCACATCTTTTTTCACCGGGATTCCATTTACCTTTAATAAACTGAATCATCAGCACTTTCCATCCCCAGCCTAAAGCACGGAATGCAGTCCCAAGAGATGCAGTGGTCTTGCCTTTGCCATCGCCTGTATTGACAACCACAACGCTACTTCTTTTTTCTCTTATCATTTTATTGTCAAATTCTATATCCATATTATACCAAAGCCATATTTTAAGTTATCGTACTCCGTACGAGTTATAAGGTTCTCATGTTGAAAGTTGCAGGTTAGAAAAAACTTAAAGATTAATTATTAAAAGCTGTATATCACAAATCATTAACTGGTTTCGAGTAAATTACTATACTATGAATTTACTGACAAATAAAACAGAATAAAGACGCAGTTTCTGCGTCTTTATAATACTTTTTATTCGTATATAAATTAGATTCCAAGTTCAGCCTTTACTTCAGCAAACATCTTAACAGCAAAATCAAGATCTTCTTTTGAATGGGCAGCTGAAATTTGTGTGCGAATTCTAGCCTGACCTTTAGGAACAACCGGATATAGAAAACCTACAACATATACACCTTTTTCCAACATTTTAGCAGCCATTTTCTGTGCTAATACAGCATCATATAACATGATAGCAACAATTGGATGATCTCCAGGCTTTACATCCAATCCTAATTCGCTTATTTTGGCTCTGAAATATTTAGTATTATCTTCCAGTTTATCTCTTAATGCAGTAGATGATTTTAACATTTCAAACATTTTAATAGAACCGCATACAACTGCCGGTGCTACTGTGTTCGAGAACAGATAAGGACGTGAACGCTGACGGAGAATATCAATTATTTCTTTTCTTCCACTCGTATAACCACCACTCGCACCACCAAGAGCTTTGCCAAGAGTTCCGGTAATAATATCAACACGTTCCATTACGTCACAATACTCATGAGTACCTTTTCCGTGTTTTCCCATAAAGCCTACTGCATGGGAATCATCCACCATTACCAAAGCATCATATTTATCAGCTAAATCACAGATGCCTTTAAGATTGGCAATTGTTCCATCCATTGAAAAAACGCCGTCAGTTGCTATCATTTTAAAACGGCAATCTGAAGCTTCCTGTAATTTTTTCTCCAAGTCTGCCATATTGTTATTTTCATATCTGAAACGATTGGCTTTACAAAGTCTTACTCCATCAATAATACTTGCATGGTTTAGAGCATCGCTTATTATTGCATCTTTATCAGATAGTAGTGTTTCAAAAAGACCTCCGTTAGCATCAAAACATGAGCTGTAAAGAATAGTATCATCAGTACCAAGAAAACTGGAAATTTCTGTTTCAAGTTTTTTATGAATTTCCTGAGTTCCGCATATAAAACGAACAGAAGAAAGCCCATATCCCCATTCAGTTAGACCATCTCTTGCAGCATCTATAATTTCAGCATTATTAGAAAGCCCAAGATAATTATTAGCACACATATTTAATACTTTCTGTCCAGTACTAACACTAATATTTGCTCGTTGAGGACTCGTAATAATACGTTCAGCTTTAAAAAGACCATTCTCTTTAATAGTATTAAGTTCGCTAGCTAAATGCAACTTCATTTTATCGTACATTTTAATACCTCTACTTTTATGATTTTTACCACTTTATGATATTAATATTTTAGTTTTCCCAATTCAAAATTATTTTTCCTGAATTACCAGTACGCATAATTTCGAAGCCTTCTTTGAAATCTTTAAAATTAAATCTATGCGTAATAATTGGTGAAATATCTAATCCGGATTGAAGCATACTCGTCATTTTATACCAGGTTTCATACATTTCTCTGCCATAAATGCCTTTGATACTAAGTCCATTAAATACTACTTTATCCCAATCAATGGCAGTCCCTGAAGGCATAATACCAAGCATTGCTATTTTACCACCATGAAACATACTGTCAAGCATAGAATTAAAAGCAGAAGGATTACCTGACATTTCCAGACCAACATCAAAACCTTCATGCATATGCAGATCTCTCATAACATCGTTTAAATTTTCTTTACTTACATTTACTATTTTGGTAGCACCCATTTTAGCTGCAAGGTCAAGTCTGTAATCATTAACATCAGTAATAACTACATAGCGTGCTCCTGCATGTTTCGCTATTGCAGCAGCCATTATACCTATCGGGCCTGCACCGGTGATTAAAACATCTTCCCCCAATAAATCAAAAGAAAGAGCTGTATGGGCTGCATTTCCAAACGGATCAAAAATAGAAAAAATATCTGTAGATATTGTTTTATCACAATACCAAACATTAGACTGAGGAATGACTAAATATTCAGCAAAAGCTCCAGGTCTGTTTACTCCTACACCTAAAGTTTTCATACATAAATGCCTGCGTCCAGCTAGACAGTTTCTACAATGTCCACAAACAATATGCCCTTCTCCACTAACCAAATCGCCAATTTTAAAATCATGAACATTGCTTCCAACTGCAGCGATAGTCCCTACATATTCATGTCCAACCTGCATTGGTACAGGTACAGTTTTCTGTGCCCATTCATCCCAATTGTAAATATGAATATCCGTACCGCAAATAGCTGTTTTCTTGATTTTAATAAGTACATCATTAATTCCTACTTCAGGAATTGGTAATTCTCCAAGCCATAAGCCTGGTTCAGCTTTTTTCTTAATGATTGCTTTCATTAGTTTTTGCATAGTAACACACCCTATATCCCTTTAATTATTATATTATTAATTTTTTAGATTTAATTTACTAATAACCAAACTTTGTTACATGAATAAAATAATTTAGCAGATATTCATTATTTGTCGACAAAGATTAATACTATTCTTATAAATAGGTTTATCTTTCAAAAAACTAAAAACTTTTCTCATAATACTGCTTGAAGAATTTTGTTTTGAGAGTTTATTAAAAGCTCATAAAATGAAATTGTTTGTGGCGAGATAGCTCAGTCGGTAGAGCAGAGGACTGAAAATCCTTGTGTCGGCAGTTCGATTCTGCCTCTTGCCACCACTTTCTTTGTTTTTTTGAATCTACCAATGGCGAGATAGCTCAGTCGGTAGAGCAGAGGACTGAAAATCCTTGTGTCGGCAGTTCGATTCTGCCTCTTGCCACCACTTTCTTATACTGTTATACTAAAATGTAAAATCACTTGTTTATAAACCTATTGCATAAAAATGAAAAAATTATTTAATAAGTTTAATTTCATTTACTTTCAAAAAGACTTAAGATCTGTCTATTTAACTGTGGTCTTTTCAGAATTTTCAACAAGTATGGCTACACCTCTGTTTACCTTTCTTATTTTTTCACAAAGTTCCACGCTGATTCCCAAAGGACTGTCATACGGCGAAAGAGCGATGATATTCGCCACATTTATATCACTTTATAAATTCGCAACGCTCATATCAAATCCGATTTTCGGTACGTTATCAGATATTGTAGGCAGAAAAACAGTATTCAACATAACTGCTGCTGCAATGATCATACTTTCTGTATTTACTATTATATCTCTACTTATGCATAGCTTTGTACTTTTTATTATAGGTGCATGTCTTTATGGACTATTATGGGCACTTGAATCTGTCAGTACCGCATCTATAAATGACTTAAGCTCCAGCAAACAGCGAGTGACTAATTTAAGTTTAATGCAATTTTGCATTGGTATTGGAGTAGGATTGGGTCCAATGCTTGGCGGATACATAGGTGTTTATTCAGTATTCGGATATAAATATATGGCTCCATTTATAGTACTTTTAATCATTTCGGTACTACTGCAATTTTACATCATATTTTTCTTCAAAGAAACCTATCCTATAAGTAAAAAGAAAAAACGTCATAAAACTAAATCTACCCTAAGAAACATTAAAATGATTTTCACTAATAAAAGTTTATACCTTTTAATGCTGATTCATATGCTAAATCAATTATCATGGGGAACTTATTATGATTTTATTCCGGCAATTACTAAAACTGTTTTTAAATATGATATAAAAGAAGTTGGTGTATTTGTAGGCTGTATAGGTATAGGTCTTATAATATCTGCCGGATTCATTTTGCCATATTTAAAAAAATATTTCGACAATTTTGCACTCATTAAATTATCCTGTGGACTTCAAACAGCTGGAATAGCTTTAAGCTTACTCGTTTCATTCTTCCCTCACCTCTTAATCGCAGATATAGGTTTATGGCTTGGCATATTACCTGTCGTAGCAGGTGATGTCATGCTTTTTTGTATCCTTGTCGGTCTCTTTTCAGAATCAGTAGGCAAAGAACTTCAGGGAACAATGATAGGACTTGTCTATGTAGTAGGCATGGCTATGTGGAGTTTAGGTGCACCTTTCGGTGGACTATTAATGAACTGGAAGCTAAACGCTCCTCTATTAATAAGTTTAACGTCTATGACATTATTAATTATTATCATTTCTATATCTTCAAAAAAACTTAAATCAATTATTACACTTTACGAAAAATAATTTTTGTTATCTCTATAAATCCTTCAAATATTCAGTCAATATCTAATATAAAGTTCATATCAATAATAGTATTATCTTAGTGTTCTTTTAATTTTCACAGCTATTTCCTCGTTATTATTTCACAGCCAAAAGCATATTCAGAAAGCATCAATACGACCTAACACTTTCATTACCTTTGACATAAAGCAATATTTCAGCTATAATAGGAAGTACGAAGTTCTGAACTAACCAAACAAGAAAGGAACTGCTATCATTCAAAAGTAATACGCTAAAACCCAAAATATAGTTCAGTAATACTTATTAAAAAGATCATGCATAATTTATAAAAAGATTAAACCTTGCCTGGCACACCCACCAACACTACTATCTTCTATTGACATAGTCCTTTTCCCAGATATAATTTCATACGAATAGTTGTGTCTAAATTCAAAAATTAGACTCGATATAGTTTTAAAATTAACACAACAAGATAGCGAAAAAAATGAAAATAATGTTATTGAAATTATTATGTTTAAGTTGTTTTTTGAGCAATATACACTCTTTGTATTGCTTAGATTTCAAGTTAAAAATATATAATAATACCTCAGATAACATTACAGTAGTACAACAAAAAAAATCCCTCAACTGGAAAAATTATAGTCTACCTAAAGATATAGTAACTATTAAAAAAGATAAAAATTTAATTCTAGATTTTGAAGCAAATAACGAAAGACATGACTATTATCAATTTACAAAACATTACAATGTGGCTGAAGTCTATAAAAATGAAAAATATTTTTTAGGATTAGAAATGGGAGTAGTTGATAGCGATAAATATGATATTCCTTTCAATAAGGATTGGACAATTATAAGTAAAATTTTAATTGTTTGGATAAGTTATTATGATGACCTGACACCATCATATGCCTATATAGCAACCGACAGTGAAAACTGCACCAGCTTCCCTATCTCACAAATAGATAAAGTTATACTATGTAATTATACTCTAAACTACGAATCAAAATTCAAGAACGGTGCATTCTTTTCTCCTTACTTTAAACAAAGCTATGTTAAAGATATCAACTCATCACATAAGATTAAAAGACCTGATATAGAAGCTGAAATAAATTACAAAAGCACTCCTAAAGTAACATGCGACATACAATTATATTAAGCAACAGAACAATATAAACTATTACTCCTCGTACTAATTAGTGAGTGCTTAATAGTATTATCTTTCCTAATTTTGACTCTTTATATCTATGATATGTGATCCTAAATAACGCAGTTAATTTTTTTACTGCATTTTTTAGGGTGATATATCTATTCCCCCTCAGCCTGCACCTTTTTCCATTCATCCATAATAGCAAAAGGCATTTCCGGATTAGCACCTGGGCCAAGTTCAAACTGAGAAATTATTCCACCTTTAGAATCATATAGCTTTTTTGCAATTGTCCTAACAGCATCACGTCCTATTTGAGTATCTTTAGACGGAATTACGTGCTGTCTATCAATCTCACCCCAAAAAGTAATTTTACCTTTAGCCAGTTTTGCCACCTCTTCCATATCCATACAAAACACCTGAGAGTTAATGGCATCAACTCCAATTTCAATCAGCTCTTTATAAATTCTAGTTATATTGCCATCAGAGTGCATAAATACGTTTTTTCCATTGGCTTTTGCTATGTCGCAATAATCTTTATACATAGGTTTAAAAAAACGTCTCCACATATCGCAGGAAATAAGCAAATCTTTCTGTGCACCCCAGTCATCCATAAAAAATATTCCATCAACATCTGTAGTTGTCCAAAACTCCAGCTCCTTCATATAAAAGTCATGTACTTTTTTCAAAGCTGTTTCAATTTCTTCCGGATAAAGAGCCAAATCCATCATAGCGTTTTCAGTCCCTCTTATAAACTGAAATCTTTCCCACGGTCTAGGACAACATCCGGCCATAATAAATTTATCAGAATCACCATATGCTCTATTGATAATATCTCTTGCTTTTGCGTAATTAGCAGGAAGCATTTCATAAGGCGGTGTTATTTTATTAAAATCAGTTATTTCTTCCATCAATGGATTTTTAACCTCGCCAATAATACCTTCATGAATATTGGTAAATTCACATCCCCATTCATCAATATATTCTCCTGAAACATATGCATCACCTTTAACCTTTTTTGATGCCCTGTATACATTTGGAATAGAACCTAAATCTGATGGATATTTTTCGAGAAGCTTTTTTAACTGTTCAGGATATTTTTTAGAAAAACATGGAAGATACCATATATCCCGAGGCATTCTTTGAGGAGTATTAAAAGTTAGACAGTTTTTTACTATTTCACGTGAAGTTTGATTCATCATTATTTCCCCATTGATTATAAACTATTAATATCCACTGATACATGCATAAACATAATAGCAAAAGTTATTTTTCAAATCACTGTTTTATTTTTATATTCAATTTCCAGTTATTTTTTTATATTTATTATTACAGCTGTGATAATACACAATTATTTAAACTCTCTAACTTATTTTATGTTATTATACCTGTATAATATGCGTAGTATTTAATTTATTTACCTGACAGATTTAAATTAAATAATAAATTGCTATAAATTAATGAAAGATTAAAAGAAGAATAAAAATATGAAAAGTAAAATTATAATAAACGGTGCCGAAGGCAGAATGGGAAAACTATCTGTGGAAGCAATACAAAGTAGTAATGAACTAGAAATTGTTGCTTTATGTGACTTAAATGATAGTTTGAAAGATAAAATACTGGAACTCAAACCTGATATAGTTTTAGACTTTACGCTTGCTTCAACTGTCTACAACAACACAAAAACAATAATTGAATGTGGTTCTATTCCTGTTATAGGGACAAGTGGACTTACTGAGGTTGAAGTTAAAAAATTAAGTGAGTTATGCACAGAAAAAGATTTAGGTGGAATAATAGTTCCAAATTTCTGTTTAACAGCTGTACTGATGATGAAGTTTGCTAAAGCTGCAGCAAAATATATGAAGAATGTTGAAATCATTGAGTACCATCATGACAAAAAACAGGATGCACCTTCAGGCACAGCAGTAAGAACAGCTGAACTTATTTCTGACAATAAAGTAGCTTCGAGAAATAGAGGTCATGAAATGATAAAAGGCTCTTTAGGCGGTGTCTACAAACACGTTCCTATTCACTCTATCAGACTACCGGGATTTCTAGCACACCAAGAAGTTATTTTCGCTGAAATCGGGGAACTTCTGACCATCAAAGCAGATACTACAAGCAGAGAAGCATTTAAAAAAGGCATTCTTATTGCATGTACTCAGGTAGTTAATAAAAATAAACTCTACTATGGACTGGAAAATTTTCTAGACTAATAAATATAATGGGAATATAAAATGAATATGATAAATAAAACAACGGCTAATCCATATTTAATATTTTATGGTAATTGTGAAGAGGCTATGGGGTTTTATAAGAATGCCCTAAAAGGTGATTTGGAACTTATAACATATAAAAATTCACCGATAGATATTCCAGATGAATACAATAATAAAATACTACATGCAATTCTTAAATTTGGTGATGCCGTAATAATGGCTACTGATAGCATGATGGGTCCCAAGGTTTTCAACTATAATAATGTTCATATTTATATATCATCGAAAGATCCTAAAGAAGCAGAACAATTTTTCAACGAACTTATTATTGATGGAAAAATAACTATGCCATTTAAAGAAACATTCTGGAACTCTAAATTTGGTGCTTTGACAGATAAATACGGAGTTAACTGGATGATACGCAGTGAACAGGAAAATCATAATGAAAATTAATGAATCAGTTTTTAAAATCTTCCCCTTGCTAAAAACTGAACGTCTAATTTTAAGGTGTTTTGAAAAATCAGATATTAAATTTCTATTTGATATTAGATCAAATGAGTTTATAGCAAAAGCTATGGGATTGGAAAGGCATAAGACCTTAGCCGATTCAGAAGAGTTACTCAATAAAGTCTTAGATTCATATGCAACTAAAACAGGCATAGACTGGGTAATATGCCTAAAAAAAGACAAGACTCCCATAGGTTATGCCGGAATTTGGAGAATAACATCAGAACACTTCAAAGGTGAAATAGGGTATGCACAAAATACAGAGTATTGTGGAAATGGATATATGAGAGAAGCTTTAGCTGAAATTTTTGACTTTGGTTTTGATACACTTGGATTGCATAGATTAGAAGCTACCGTTGCACCTCATAATAAAAATTCCATAAAAATACTAAAAAAAATGAATTTTAAAAAGGAAGCATATTTACGTGAAGATTATTTTTCATGTGGTAAATTTTTTGATAGTATTATTTTTTCACTGTTAGTAAATGATAATAGAAGCTATAATTAATAATATTGAAATCAATAAATCATTTACAATAAAACAGTTAATATGGGCGATTCAAAGAAAATTGAACGATATACAAGACTTGAGAGATTATGCATTAAATATACTGCTGCAATAGCCATTATATTCTTTATCGCTCTAACAATAGAAATATTTCATTTAAAAACAACATCCTATGAATTTAGACACAGATTTACTTACCCTGACTTTGCTTTTACTTTAGCTCTTTTTACATGTTTAATAATATTACTATATTTTTTATCAAAAGGGTTTTGGACAAATTATAAAAATAAATTAAACAATAAATTTTACTATACTATACCGTTATTTACTGCATTGGTTGTTTATATTCTACTCTATTGGCCTGAATTATATACACCTTATCTAACTAGAACAGGCTGGAATATCATACATTTTTTGGGAATAATTCTGATGTTTTTTATTGTTAGATTAAGTAATTCTAAAGTAGAAAGAATAAAAATAGTACACAAAAAAAACAAGATTGAAGAAAACCCTGACATTCGTTTTTCTGAAAACGATATAAGAATTTTATACATATTAACCCTAATATGTGTTATTGCATTCTCGACGTTTATTGTTATTGATATTTTAGGAACATATAGTATCATTAATTATTCATTTATCTATTCCAATCCATCAATAACAAATCCTTACTTTGATCTTCTGCTTATCAGCTATTGCTCTGTAATATGTCTATTTTTCTTCACGATTAAAGGCATAATTATTGGTTTTAAAAAGAAACTACGAAAAATATATATTTGCAAGCTTCCTTTTATCATTCTAATTTTGATAATCTACTTCCCTGATGTTTTAGATAGTTTGCAACCAATCTACTGGGTTTTGATAGATGCTGCATCTCTAGGTTTCTTTATCTGCTATTTAATGTATCTTCCTATAAACGAATAAATAAAATTATACAAGGAGCTCCAGGCAATGAATAATAAAAACTCAAATTGTGCAGAGTGTCCATTCAAAATCGATGATAAACTATGCAAAAATATAAATGGACATTTTCTGCCATCATGTCCTACAAAAGAAAAAGATTCACTTACACAAACCAGCTTGAAGAAATATGATAAAACGAACATACACGAATTCGCAAAACAATCAGCTATCCAAGAAGGAGAAGGTTATACTCCAACGAAGTGTAATAATAAAGTAAAACCATCAAAATCAAGAATAGAAGAAATAGTTGATTTTGCAAAAAAAATGAACTACAAAAAACTTGGTTTATGTTTTTGTATAGGCCTAATGAATGAAGCTAAAGTAGTCGATAAAATATTAAAAGACAATGGTTTTACAGTAGTGTCAGTAATATGCAAAACTGGCAGAATACCAAAAGAAAATATCAGTATTGAAGAGTATCAAAAGGTCCATCCGAATAAATTCGAACCTATGTGCAACCCCATCATGCAAGCAGACATTCTGAATGAAGCAAAAACTGATTTTAATATTATGATGGGACTTTGCGTAGGGCATGACTCATTATTCTTAAAACACTCTACTGCCATGACTACCGTATTTGCAGTCAAAGATAGACTTTTAGGACATAATCCACTTGCTGCAATCTACACAAATAAGAGCTATTACAGTTTCTTAAATGACTCGATTTAATAATAAATTTTAATAAAAACAATCAGGTGGGATGATTAAAGCATGAACATAAAAACAGGAGAAAAAATTCTTTTTATCGGCGATAGTATTACAGATTGTAACAGACGTACTACCGAAGCCCCTTTGGGTGATGGTTATGTTCAACTCTTTGCGAATATGCTGACAATTCGACAGCCGGAGATAAAAATAGATATAATCAATAAAGGTATAAGCGGGGATACAGCGTCAGGTTTGAGAAATAGATGGCATGATGATGTCATTCATAATCATCCTGATTTCCTATCCATAAAAGTTGGTATTAATGATTTACATAGAACATTAGAAGAATCTCCTGAAGCAGTACCTCCTGAAGAGTTTAAAAAAGCATATAATACAATACTGGCAAGAACAAAATCAGAGCTTCCTAATTGTAAAATATTATTAATCGATCCATTCTTTATCAGTGCTGAAAAGTCATCATTATCATTTAGAAATACAGTTCTCAACTTTCTTCCTGAATATCTGCAAATAGTTCATGAAATGAGTGAAAAATTTAATACACTTTTAATTAAAACACATGACAAATTTCAACAGCTATTAAAATACAACGAAACTGACAGATTCTGCCCTGAACCAGTGCACCCAAATTTAACAGGACATATGGTCATAGCCGAAGCTGTGTATAATACTCTAAAATTAGGCATATAATGAAAAACAGTATCCTTTTTACATCTAAATCAATTGGAAATTTAAATCTAAAAAATCGTTTTATACGTTCAGCGACCCATAATAACACTTCTGATCCACAGGGATATCCAACAGCACAAACTAAGTTAGTATTCGATGATTTAGCTAACGGAGAGATTGCACTGATTATTACAGGAGCAACAGCAATTAACAAATGTAATGGCTACTACATCATGGATGATGATAAATATATTAAGCCATGGCAAAAAATAACAGACTCTGTTCATAAAAAAGGATCTTTAATAGCCATGCAAATTTTTCATCCTGGCAGGCAGCAAAAAGTGCAAAACAATAATACTTCCATCGCTCCTTCTGCTATTCCACCTAAACTAGGTCAACCAATTCCTAAATCTATGACTCTCACAGAAATAGAAGATACAATAGAGGCATTTGCCCAGTCCGGTCTTAGAGCGAAAAAAGCAGGATTCGATGCTATTCAATTACATGTTGCTCATGGTTATCTTTTGAGTTCATTTATATCGCCTGCATCAAATATCAGAAAAGATAAATATGGAGGAAGCATAGAAAACAGATCTAGAATTGTGGTTGATATAATAAAAAGAACCAGGGAATTATTGGGAAATGATTATCCGATCCTGGCAAAACTTAACTTTATAGATGGACTGCAAGGCGGTCTTAAAGAGAATGAAGGTTTAGCTATTGCTAAAATTATGACTAAAACCGGTATAGACTCTATTGAAATAAGCGGTGGAACATTAGCAAATATTGATATTCCATTACGAAAAATAAAAAGTGAAGACGAAGAATCATATTTCAAGAACTATGCGAAAATATTGAAAAATGAACTTGATATACCTGTAATGCTTGTTGGAGGCAATAGATCTTTTAATCGCCTAGAAAAAATTATTGAATCAAAGAATGCTGATTTTATTTCACTCTGCAGACCACTAATAAGCGAGCCAAACTTAGTAAAACGCTGGTATAAAGGCGACATCTCAAAACCAAAGTGTATCTCCTGTAATGCATGTCTGAGGCCACTCAGCGCAGGAAAACCTATTTATTGTGTAGTTAACAAGAAAACTAACCGATAGAAAAGCTGATTTTGCAATTACTACTGAATACAATTTCTCAAGAAAGTATTTTAGCCGGAAAATTTTAACTGCATCTTATTCCAGCTGTATTAATAATCTTTAATACATTAAGAGAAGGATTTATTATATTAAAATTTTCTGCTTTTACATTATTTATTGCTAAATTACAAATATGTATAAACATACTTGAAATATAGTCAACATTTAGGAGATCAAATATTATATTTTTAGCTCTTTTAAGAGCTGTAAGTATTTGCGTCTGAAGTTGAATACAAGTTTTATCGTCCAAATATCCATTAAAAGTAAATATAAAATTATGGTTTTGTTCAGATATATAATAAGACATAAAAGTCCCCGTAAATGATAATTAAAAGAAGAATAGAAATTAGTTATTTGAATAGAAGTATTTATATAAAAAGCAATCATGCTAAATTTACTTGAGAAATTATATATTCAGTAATTGTTAAAATTATAACTACTAAAAAAAAATACTTCAACAATGGAAATTAAATATATTTCAAAAATAATGAAATTTTCTATAATTAAGGGCTAATTACTCTATTCTAATGGCATTTTATGTAAAAACAGAAGATTCATGCCTAAATATGAGCAACTTTATGTACAAAAGATTTGTTTTGGGTATAGAAATTTTTAACACTCATATAATATTAGACGAACAACAATGCTAACATACGAGGAAATCTGCATGACAAAAAGAGATATTGTACTAAAAATTGCAAATGATAAAGAAAATATCAATTCGAAAGACGGTCTTACTCAGATACAAATAAAAGAAGTAGTACAGAAAACACTTGACTGTATATCTGAAGAACTTGCAGCAGGCAAACATATTGAATTAAGAAACTTTGGCGTATTTAAAGTCGCTGTTAATAGAGAAAGGAAAGGTAGAAATCCTAGAAAACCTGGAAGTGAAATGATTATTCCTAAAAATACCGTAGTTAGGTTCAAACCTGGAATAAAACTTAAAAATAAAATTAATACTATTAAAATTTCGGATATCAACTAAAAACAATTAACCAAAGGAGTCATTATCATGACAATCAAATTTTACAACGTCAGAAAAAAAGCCTCAGTAGAAATAGCTGAAGAAAAATGCACAAAAGTAATCTACAAAAAAGAAACTCCAAAAGGTACTCAGGAAAGATATGCTTTTAAGGCTCAGGATGAAGACGGCACTAAACTAACTGTTTTCTGTGGTAAAGTTGCTTTTGATAAAGCTAATTGCCCAATAGCTAAATAACTTATCCATGGAGATAACGGGACATGAGAGTTGGGGACACTGTTTATGTTTTTAATGATGGATATAAGTTTAAATCTTTAATTGTAGATGAAACTGGTAAATTTTGGAAAGTAAAAACAACTGATGGTTCTAATAAATATTCAAAAAACACTTTGAAAAAAGTTGAATATCCATATTTTGACGGCTGTTACATTACAACTTTAGAATAATTTTCAAACAATAAAAATTAGTTTTTGTCTGACAATTTAAAGTATAGATAAATAATGATCTAAACAGTAAACCACGTTCGGTGAACGTGGTTTTTTTATTTCATAATATTTCGAAGAAGCTATCAAGTTATTCTTCTCTTTTAGTCCTGGGTACTCGGGCAAGAATGCCCAAGTTACTATATAGTGACTGTTCTAAAAGAACGTAACTGATGAGTTGTTAATTTGTTAAGCTGTAAATTGGGTTTGAATCTTTTGCGAATGCATTACTATAATTTATTTTGAGTACAAATTAACGACTTAACAACTCAACACCATGCCTTCGGCTTGGTAAAAATAACCGTGCTTGGAAAAAACATGTGTTTTTGAACAAGCACTAGATATACAGAATAAGATTCAACATCTTATTTCTAATATTATATGCTCAAAAAATATTTATGAATTCTTGTATCATCTGTTAATTCAGGGTGAAAAGACAATCCGATAACATTATCTTTTCTGACCATTACAGGTGAATTATTATGATAAATAAGAACTTCAGTATTATTATTCACTTCCAATATTTTAGGTGCCCTAATAAAAACGCCTTTAAAGTCATCTTCTTTTTCATTAATAAATTTCACATCAAGTTCATCAATAAAAGAATCTGTCTGCCTACCATAAGCATTTCTAGAAACAGAAATATCAAGTATTCCAAATGATTTAACCCGCTCGTCATCCACTGTTTTAGCAAGCATAATTAAACCGGCACACGTCCCCATTACAGGTTTTTCTTTTATAAATTCCATGATTGGCTCATATAAACCATATGCTTTTATTAACTTAGTCAAAGTAGTAGATTCACCGCCCGGTATCACCAAACCATCAGATTTAATCAAATCAGCAGCAGTTTTTACTTGGATAGTATTAACGCCACTGTCTTCTAACATTTTCTGATGTTTAGCAAAGTCACCCTGCAAAGCTAGAACACCAATCAACCGTTTCATTATAATCACCTTCTTTTTAATTTTAGATCTTAGAGTTCAGATCTCAGATTGAAAAATTTAATAAAAACATTTAAGCAATATTTATTTCCCTCTTAATCATTAAATCATCATTCTTTTCATAGCCAAATTTTCGATAAAGTTCAGCAGCATTGTTAGTCGTTAGCATACTCAACTTTGTATTTCCTGCCGGACACTTGCTAACAAAATCCATCATATACCTCCCCAAGCCTTTACCCCTGCACTCAGGTTCAATATAAACATCGCAAACATACGAAAAAGTCGAATAATCTGTAACTAATCTTGTAAAACCAACCTGCTTTTCTTGATAAAAAATAGAAACCATCACGGAATTAGCTAAAACTTTTTCAATTGTTTCATCACTTCTTGTATTAGCCCAATAAGTATTTTTCAATGATTTGGTATAATGCTCTCTGTTTAATTTTGATTGATCATCTGTTATATAATAACCATTTTTTTCTATATTCATCTTCTGATCTCTATTTATAGTTTCAGACAACATGAATAGGTTTTTAGATTTAAAATCTACCATTTAAAATCTAAAATTATCTACTACCAGCCTCTATTCTGTATCTGTTCGTCTATAGGAATTTGACTCATTTCAAGCCCTTTCATAGCATCACCTAAACCTTTAGATACTTCCAGCAGCACAGAAGGATCTTCATAATAAGTAACTGCCTTAACTACTGCATTTGCCATTTTTGCAGGTTCTGAGGACTTGAATATCCCGGAACCGACAAAGACTGTTTCAGCACCAAGCTGCATCATCAATGAAGCATCAGCAGGAGTTGCTACTCCACCGGCGGCAAAATTAGGAACAGGAAGTTTTCCTTCTTTAGCAACACGCTGTATTAAAGAGAAAGGTGCACCCATTTCCTTGGCAGTACTCATTAGTTCAGTATCTGTTAAAACAGTTAAATGTCTTATATCATCCATCAACTGTCTCATGTGCCTTACAGCCTCAATAATATTACCAGTCCCTGCTTCACCCTTAGTTCTTATCATCACAGCGCCCTCGCCTATTCTTCTGAGAGCTTCACCAAGATTTCTACATCCGCATACAAAAGGAGTTTTAAAATCGTGTTTGTATATATGATTTTTATCATCAGCAGGAGTTAAAACTTCACTCTCATCAATAAAATCTACTTTTAGTTGTTCCAATATCTGAGCTTCAGCAAAATGTCCTATTCTACATTTAGCCATAACAGGAATTGATACTCTGTTTTGAATGTCAATTATCATTGAAGGATCAGACATTCTGGCAACTCCCCCCATAGTACGAATATCAGATGGAATTCTTTCAAGAGCCATTACTGCTACAGCACCGGCATCTTCAGCTATTTTGGCCTGCTCTGCATTAGTAACATCCATAATAACTCCGCCTTTTAACATTTCGGCAAGACCTAATTTTGTTTCAAAAAGATTATCCATTACTTTCTCCAAACTCAATTTTTTGTAATTTTTCTGATTAAACTTATCCTATGTATATTATTATGCATATTAATACACATGCAAATAGAATTATTGAATTCTACAAAAAAAAGTATAAATATTATTTTTCTATCTAATGCTCATCGAATAGTTCAATTTTATCATCATCTAGAGGTAGCAATTTAGAGCAGCTTAAAAATAGAAAATCTATTTTATCTTTGATAAAAGAGAGGTAGAATTAGTAGCCACTAGAGATTCAAGTGCTTAGTTTTCTAAAAATACTAAGTCCTATATTTACATGTTCACTATCTCTATTAATACTGAAGGATGCACATCATGTGTGGCAGCAAAAACCATTATTAAAGATAAAACCGTACTGTTACCACACTATTTATATTCATTTAAATTCCAATTATAACAATACCCTATACTGCAGCTATAATTCTTAAGTTTTCCAGATAAACTTTTATTTGAATTATCAGATAAATATTTTAATAAACCACGAACATTTTTAGTACAATTTTATTAATACTCATAAACTATTTCCTTTAAAATATAATCAAATAACAGTTTGCAAAATACACAAAGAACGATTATTCTTAATAATAGAACAATAATTCTAAAAGGTCAAGTCATGAATAAAATAATACATAGTGAAATAAAAGATGAGATACTTGAGAAAGCAATGTTACTATTCTGGCATAGAGGTTATTTCAATACATCAATAGATAATATTGTAAAAGAAACAGGCATGAGCAGAGCAGTGATGTATAAATATTTCAGAGATAAACAGGGACTGTTTCAAGCAATACTAAATCGTTATTTAAAAAATATTACAAGCAAAGCCATAGTATCCCTCGAACAGCCGGGTAAAGATCTAAAACCATTGCATGATTTCTTCACACAGTTTCATCCTGATCAAAATCATATAATGCAAAAATATGGATGTTTAATGATGGCTACAGCATCTGATTATCCTTTACACACAGGCACTATTAAAACAACAATAGAAAACTTCTCATCAGATCTACATAATCTATTTAATGAGGTGCTTATTAGAGCTAAAGCAGAAAATGCAATGAGCGAAACAGTCGATTCTAAAACTACGGCATCATTTTTAGTCGGTAATACTTTTGGATTAATGGCTCTTTTTCGTTCAGGTGCAGATAAATCTGTAACAACTAATTTTATTGAAGGAATATGTGAATATATAAAAACTCTTTCATCTACTGCGAAGGAATTAAGCTTATGAGCAAAAAAATCAGACAATGGCTTCCTGTTGTGATTCTTATAGTTGGATTGATCCTATTTACTAGTTTAGGTGGAACGAAATATTTATCCTTAGATATGCTAAGCCAACACTATAAGTTCTTAAGTACATACACTGCAAGTCACTATTTTTTAAGTGTCATAATTTTTATTACTGTTTATATTATTATTGCCGCATTTTCTATTCCTGGTGCAACAATAATGACACTGCTTGGCGGCTTTTTATTCGATACATTTTTTGGCACAACATGGGTCATAATTGGTGCTACCATTGGCGCGACAATTACATTTTTAGCAGTTCAAACAGCATTTGGAGATGTTTTAAAAAACAAAGCCGGCAATACCATACAGAAAATGCATGCCGGGTTCAAAGAAAACGAGTTCAGTTATCTACTTTTTTTAAGACTGCTGCCAATTTTTCCATTTTTCATAATCAATATTGCCGCAGGTGTTTTAAATATAAGACTAAGGACATTTTTCTTTGGCACACTTCTAGGTATCATACCTGGTTCTTTTACATATGCCTGGGTTGGAAGCGGGCTTGGATATGCATTATCAAAAGAAACAAAAATAAATATGGGCATTATATTTGAACCCCAGATATTATTCCCGATAGCTGCACTGGCTGCACTGGCTGCACTATCTGTCGTTCCCGTAATCTACAAACTAATAAGAAAACAAAAGGTAACTACATAATATGTCAAAAATATCAATATTAGAGAATAAAAATAGTACAGGAGAAACAAAAACTATCCTTATGGAACTAGAAAAGAGTTTTGGTTTTATACCTAATCTTTTTTCAACTATTGCTCAATACCCGGCAGCACTGAAGCCTATTCTTGATTTATACCAGGCAGTTACTGCTGAATCATCTATTAGTAGAAAACTTCAGGAAGTAGCAAACCTGGAAACATCACGAATAAATGGCTGCAACTACTGTATATACCACCATTCAGAAATGGGCAAAATGGCCGGATTATCCTCTGCTCAGATTGATTCATTAAAAACAGGTATAATTGATACTTCTTTCAATAATAAAGAGAAAACTGTTATTGAGTATTCAACTGCTGTCACAAAAGATGCTGAAAATATTCCTGAAGAACTCTACAACAGAGTTAAATCATTTTTTACAAATAGTGAAATAGTAAATCTCACACTTATCATAGGATTAATGAATTTATTCAACAAATTTAGCGGTGCGCTGGGCATAGAACTTGAAAATTTAAATTCAAAATGAAGTGGTTTTAATATAGATGAATCTAATCAACTGGCTAAGTTTTAGTGTCATTATTGTAGGTATATTAATTTACACTAAATTCTGCCGCAAAAAAATAGATACCGGTCAAAGCTACTTTGTCAGTGATAGAGAAACTCACCTTTTTGCATTGGTTGCCACTCTTGTAATGACAGAGCTTAACACGTCAACATTAGTCGGCTTTGCCGGACTGGGGTACAAGTTCGGCTACTCTGCAATATCACTATCATTAGTGTTCTTAGTTGGTTTACTATTCTATGCATTGAGTGTTGCTAAAAAATGGAAAAGATTTGATGGAATAGCTGTTACTACTTATTTCAGCAAACGCTATCATCCTCTACTAGGATCATTTTCAGCAATATTAATGATTATTGCAATGATTGGGTTCAGTGCCAATTTTATCAAGTCATTAACACTTCTATTTAATCCAATGTTCCCGTCTGTCAATGAATGGTTTATAAGTGGCAGTTTCTGTTTTGTCATGCTTATTGTTACATTAAGAAAAGGACTTGCCTCAGTTATACGAATTGATAAAATAAGTTTTTGCCTAGTAGTGGCAATATTTATATCGATGTTATTTTTTGGTGATAGTAAAAATATAGGAAACATTAATAATATAATTGATAATTCGCATAGTATTTCTTCTGGATTTGTAGTTGCTCTGACAATAATAACAATGTTTACTTATATTATGTCACCATGGTATGGACAAAAGATTTTTTCTGCATCCTCTGCCAAAACAGCTTTTTACTCTGTAGTTATAGCTGCTGTTTTTGTAAGCTTTATTTATGGTATCGCTATTTATGCAGCTTCAAGCATAGCAGTTCTATATCCCCATATTCAGCCGCAAAATGCAATTCCTATTTTTATAGCACATAGAATACCTATGGTTATCCAGGGTATTGTATATGCAACTCTATTTTTCATAGCAATGACTACCCTTGCAGCATTATGGAATACTATAGCATCTGTATATATCGCCCATTATTCATCTACAAAGCACAGGAATAGTTTAATTTTCACAAGAAGCATGACATTGGTTATAGCCATAATAAGTTATATTTTAGCAAATGTTTTTATTGATAAGATATTTGATAAGATGGTGCTAATGAATATCCCTATTGCTTCTCTGGCGTTTCCTCTGCTTGGCGGATTTTACTGGAAGAGAGTTTCTATTGTTCCATGCATAATAAGTATAGTTTTTGGAATAATAGGAGGGCTTAGTTGTTATTTCTATTTTGGAGAAAATAATTTTATCTGGTACTGGGCTGTATATGTTATCCCTATACAGTTTATTGCAGGAATACTGGCAGTATTTTTCACAAAAACAGGAACCATACATCACGGAAAACAAAACCAATAACTGCACAGATATAGTAATAAATTAGCTACGCGACAAGTAAAAATATACCTCGTTTAGAAAAAGTTAAATGATAAAAATAGTTTTTCAAATACATTCACATAATTTCATAAATGTAAATAAAACTATAGTAAATTCCTATCAGAACAAAAAGAATACCTGCAGTATATCTAAACCATATCTCTATTTTTGTAAGACAGTGAAATGCTTTCCCTAAATACTCACCACCAAATGCAATTATAAAAGCAAAGAAAATAACGGGGATAGCAGTTCCAATACCATAAAGTATTGGTATTATAAAATAACTTGATGATTTAATTGATATAGGGATAAGTGCACCAAAAAAAAGTCCTGCTGATACAGGGCAAAATGAAAGAGCGAGTATTACACCCAAAGGGAACGAATAGACAAGGCCTTTTTCTTTTATTCTAGATTGGAGCTTATTTCCATTACTAATATTTATTGAAAAACCAGAGCCAATCATTCCTAAAAATATCATTCCTAATAAAATAAGAACAGGGCCAAGTATTTCATTTAAATATGATTGTAGAAACACAGATAATTGACTGCTGGCAAAAAGACCGCCAATGATAAGTACTCCTATAAATATATATGTAACTGTTCTTCCCATTGTATAAAGGAAGCCTGAAAGTAAAATATTTTTATCATTGCCTACAAATCGCCCAATAAAAGATATAGCTGAAATATTAGCCGCAAGAGGACATGGACTTATTGAGGTTAAAACACCAAGCCATAATGCTGTTATTAGTATATACCAGTTCATTATTCTTCTGTACTATTGATGTTATTTTCAAAATCCAAATAAGTCTGTACTGTCTTACTTATATAAGTATTAAATTCTAAAGGGTTTTTCATTAATGTCCACACTTTATCCAGACGTTTAAATTTTAGTATTTTTTTATCTTTAACGATAGCTACCACTACACAACTTGAGACGATACCAAATCGTTTAGTTAAATGTTCATTAGATTGAAAATCGACATCTAAAAAAATAATTTTTCCTTGTTTTATTTGATTTATATATTTGCTATCTAATAATTCTTTAGTCATTTTTTCAATCGTGTTACATGTACTACACCTAAAAATTGAATGCATATAATAGACATGAACAACAGCATTATTTTCAACCTTTTTAGCATTTGCCAAAAGAATCTTCTTCCCTTTCACTAAATTTCTATAGTTGAAATGTTTACCTAATGCGAATCCTATACTTAATAGTACAAAAGCCAAAAGAATCTTTTTTATGAAATTTTTCATCGTATTTTTCATGTCTTAAATTTAATCAAATTATTTTTCTTTGTGTATATTTACCTTTACGTGCGATTTATTGAAATCATATCCTAAGGATTTCCATTTACTCAAAATATCTTTTTTAGATATATACCCGGTATGCCTCCAAAGTTCTTTACTATTTTTATCAAAAAATATTTGAGTTGGAATTGATTCAATTCCAAAATTTTTAGCTTCTCTAATATTTTTACTTATCCATACATCTGTGAATTTAACAGTGAAATAATCTTTATATTCTACAGACAGTTGATCAAGTATAGGAACCATTTTTATACATGGCATACATTTTTTAGCACCAAAATCCCACAGCATGGGACGTTTATCATTATTGTTTGTTTCTGCAATGCATGAAAAGGATATCAAAACTGTAAGCATAGATAAAACGAATATACTTTTATTCATCTTAAAATATCCTTAATTTCTTTAACAGATAAAAGTTTTCCAGATGATTTAACTTCATCATTGATAGCTAAGCCTGGAGTCATCATTATCCCAAAAGACATTATTTTATTTATATCTGTAATTTTTTCCAGTTCATAATCTATGCCTAACTCTTTTGCAGCATTGTTGGCATTTTCTGCTAATTTTTTGCATTTTGGACATCCTGTTCCTAAAATTTGAATTTTCATATTCTTCTCCAGTTTAAATATTATAAATATCCATACAGCATACCTGTTAAAGTAGCCATAATGATAACAAGACCTACAAAAACAAGTGTTTTTTTAGTACCCATTACGCTTCTTATTACCAGCATATTGGGAAGACTTAATGCAGGACCTGCTAACAACAGTGAAAGAGCAGGACCTTTCCCCATACCGCTATTAATTAATCCCTGCAGTATTGGCACTTCAGTTAAAGTGGCAAAATACATAAAAGCGCCCGCGAATGAAGCAAAGAAATTTGCCCTTAATGAATTACCACCAACCGCATTATTTACCCAGTCAGCAGGTATTAAACCTTCATGCCCGACTCTACCTAAAAGTAACCCGGCAATTAAAACACCAAAAAGCAGAAGAGGTAATATTTGTTTCGCAAATCCCCAGGAAGCTGAAAACCATTCTTCTCCATTTCCCTGATTGTCAGTAATTGTAATGATGGAGAGGCAAATAGTTCCTGTAAAAAAAGATACCAAAGGAATTGAGGGAAATAAAATTATAGCAATAACAACTACTATAAATGATGCTATTACTTTCCAAAGTCGTATTTGATACCACAACACAAGAACAATGCCGAGTAAAATAGCAAAAAAGCCTGTTATAATCCATTTGTAACTAAAAACACTAAACCACAAACCAATATTTTCATCAGGTTTCCCCCAGTTTGCAAAAACCAGTATTCCTACCAAAGCAAGAAAATATACACCATTCTGCAATAAGGTTCGTTCTTTTGATGATTCTGCTTCAAATGTTTGAACTGCAGCAGCCTTTTGTTTCTCTTCTTTTATAAAAATTAGATGCATCAATATACCTATAAGAACACTAAAAAGAATTGCTCCAACTGCTCTGGCAATTCCAAGTTCTATCCCAAGAATCCTAGCAGTTAATGCAATCGCCAGGATATTAATAGCAGGTCCTGAATAAAGGAAGGCACATGCGGGACCTAATCCTGCTCCCATCCTGTAAATTCCGGCAAAAAGAGGTAGAACAGTGCATGAACATACAGCTAAAATTGTTCCGGATATAGATGCTACACCGTAAGCTATTATCTTATTTGCTTTAGGTCCTAAATATTTTATTATTGAATTCTGATTTATAAAAACGGTAACAGCACCAGCTATAAAAAAAGCAGGAATAAGACAAAGAAGGACATGTTCTCGGGCATACCATTTAACCAAATATAAAGATTCTAAAACGGCATTGTCAAATCTGGTATTACCAACTGGCAAAAAATAAAAAATTACAAAAATAATTGCAATATAACCAAGTATTTTCCCTTCTTTTTCCCATTCCATAATAACACTCTCCTACATATACTTATTGGCTGACTGGCAATTAGTATTTAAAAAATATTAGATTGATTTCACAGAATCACTAATTTGTCTCTTTATTACACTTTCTACACATTCAAAAAAATTCATAATACACGGAAATTTTAATTTATAATAAATATGATTACCCCTTTTCTGAGATTCAATTATGCCGGCATTTTTTAATAATGCCAGATGCTTTGAAACAGTTGACATATCGCATTTAATCATTTTTTGAAATTCGTTCACACATTTCTCTGAATTAACAAGCTCTTCAACAATAAATAATCTTGTTGGGTGTGCCATTGCTTTGAATATATTTGCTCTAATTTCATAGCGTTCTTTAATTAGCATGTTCATATTTCCCTCAATAATCATACTTGGCAACATGGCAAAATAGCAATGTATCTTATAAAAGATGATAAACTAAAACAACTGCAAAGCAATGCTGTTATAGTAATTTTAAAATATTTTAACGGGGATTATTCTTAAAAGTATCCGCTGATACTTTCTCATTAAGTGATCTTACGCAGCAGGTTAGGTTGAATGTACAGTATTCAGGCATTTAGAAAAAGCATGACTATCGTCATGAACTCTTACACTAGCCGGTAATATTAATTCGTTGTGTTAGAGTTCGCAACGATAGTCGTGCTTTTAAATACTTTTTTACTTTAAAGAGTAGTAACTATCGTTGGCTAGAGCCGTGTCTATGCCCTTCCTGTGAGTATTTTATTGTTTGAAGTTCAGCAATGATTGATATAGCTATTTCATCAGGTGTTGAGCCTCCAATTTTTAATCCAATCGGAGAATAGAGTTTTGATAAGTCAGGTTTATTTTCTTTTAGATCTCCGCATAAGCGTGCAATCATTTGAGCAGACTTTTTCTTTGAAGCAATTACTCCTACATACTTAGGCTCTATATCAGATTCAAAAACATTTCTCATAACAATATAATCAAGTTCATGAGAGTGCGTTGCTACTAATATATATGCATCTTTTTCTATAATATCCTTATCAAAAATATTATTATAATCATCAATTATTATTTTTTCATTATCAGTATAATTATTAGCTATTTCTCTTCTTGAATCAATAAGAACCAAATTATAATCCAAATGCTTCATATGATATGAAACAGCTTTGCCGACATGCCCTGCCCCAAAAAGGTAAACCGTGTCTTTAGTCGCAAAATATTCATAAAACAGTGACAAATTACCACCGCAAATCATTCCGGTATCAACTGCATCGAGAATATCATTATCTTCTCCAAGAATATAATCTACAGTAGTAGATTTTTTTGATGAATTAATGATATCAACTGCAGCTTTTGTACCTATATATTCTATTGCTCCGCCTCCAATTGTTCCAAAGGTTTCACCATTACCCAAGACAATCATTTTAGCTCCCTCTATTTGAGGACCGTGACCTTCTTTTTTTATAATTGTGATTAATGTAAAAGGAGTGTTTTCGGCTTGAAGTTCAACGATTTTTTCATATATAGTCATAATGTTTAATTCCTTAAAGTTTTAGGTTTTAAGATTTAAGTTTTAGGTTGTTTATATGTTGTAATATAATCCACAATTTTATGCTTTGTGCGCCCCTCTGTACCTAAACAAAATAAAGCAGTAGGCATGTCATAACAATAACTAAGAATATAATAGAATAATCAACAAATCTCATTTTTATATTTTTGTAATAACTTCTATTTTCAATATAGCGAAATCCTCTTATTTCAGCAGTAGCAGAAAGTTTCTCAGTTTTTTGAAAAATACTATACATAATGGGAGTAAAAATATAGATATACACACTCAGGACTTCTTTTTTATATATCTGCTTTAGATTTATACCTCTGAGCTGAATTGCATATATAGTGATTTTTAGTTCATCAATAAAATTAGGCAAAAAACGCATAGCTAACTGCAGCATAAATACTATTTCATAGGGTACTTTCAGCTTAACAAGTCCCAATACTAATTCGTTTTTATCAGAATTTATTAAAATAAGGGCAGAAGTTAGAAGGATATAAGTTCTTAATAATATTTTTATTCCATACACTAAGCCTGCAGTTGACAGCAAATTAAACCCCATAATTTCAATAACAGGTGTTCCGCCTTTTATAAAAAAGCTTTGGATAAGCATTATCATAAAAGTAAACAGTATCACTGCTTTTAAACCTCTTACTTTAAAACTGATACCAAAGAGAAAATTAACTAAAATATTAGCCAGTAGCAAAAAAAATAAAATTTTGATATTTTGATAGTAAATACCCAAAAAAGAGAATGCAAAAACTATCAGTAATTTCGTTCTGATGTCAGGTCTCAAATAATTATAGCAAATTTTTAAAAGGTTAATAAGTTTCAACTATTTCCCCCTGGCTCATAAAAATTTCCCGGCCATCCAGTTCATTAATCAATTTATTATCATGAGAAATTATAATTATCCCTGTACCATTGGAATGGATTTCATTAAACATGTTAATAAGAGTATGTTTATGAGTGCTATCAATTCCGGTTGTAGGTTCATCAAGTATTAAAAAATCAGGCTGCATGGCAAGTACTGAACTGATCACAAGCAGTTGTTTCTGACCTTCACTTATATTAAAAGGATTTCTATTTCTCAATCTATACAAATCAAATTTATGCAGATAATATTCGGCAAGTTCATCTATTTCATCAATACTTTTCTTTATCTGCTTTAATCCAAATACAAATTCATCATATACTGTAGTGTTAAATATCATGTGATTAGGATTCTGAAAGACAAAACCAATTTTACGACCAATTTCAGTAATGGAATAACTATTTATATTTTTGCCGTCAAGATGGACAACTCCGGATGCAGGCTTAATAGCTTTCATTATCAATTTAAGCAGCGTGCTTTTTCCACTACCGTTTCCACCGGTTATAAGTATCAGCTCACCTTTAGAAACGGTGATCGAAATATTTTTAACGGCATAATCGACAGCATTTCTATATTTATAATAAACTTTGTTGATTTCTATATAATTCATCTTTTTCAAATAGCCGACACGTTACAGATTAAATCTTTTTCACTGACTATTTTTCCTTTATCAAGTTCTATTACTTTATCTGTTATATCTTCATAATCATTCACATGATCTATGATGATTATAGACTTCATGCTGCCTTTTAGTTCTTTTATATGATTAAGAAACCTTTTTGTACTACATTTATCCAACATAGACATTGCCTCATCCAGTACTAAAAAATCAGGATTAGTAATTAGAGTTGCAGCTAAAACAATCAACTGTTTTTCCCCAAGTGATAAATGGCTAGTATCTCTTTTTAAGAGGTGTTCAATTTTCAAAAAAGAACTCAATGAATTTATCTTATCAATTATCTTTCTTCTAGGTACACCTCTATTTTCAAGAGGAAAAGCAAGTTCATACTCTACCGTAGGCATTAATAACTGTACTTCAGGATCTTTAAATACAACACCAATTTTATCAGTTAATTTTGGCAGAGAAATATCTTTTATATTTATATCATCTATTAATATATCACCTTCGAGTTTTCCTTTTATATGCATAGGAATTAAACCTGACAAACAGTAGGCAAGTGTTGTTTTTCCCGATCCGTTTCTTCCATTAATTTTTAGACATTTACCTTCTGTTAAATTAAATGAAATATCAGTTAAAACTTGCATCGTTTCATTACTGTAGGCAAAACTAAGATTTTTGACATTTAGAGAGTGCATAACTATTATAGAACTTCTTCCCTATTTTGATTAACTGTTAATTTGAATACCGTTTTATATAATCTATAAGCTATTAATCCACCAACTCCACCGGAGCAAAAAGCAATTGCAAGTGAAACAATTAAAGGTATGAAATATAAGTTCAAGAAGAAAAAACCAATAATAAAAGCACCGGTCATATTTACAATACCACCGGCAATGAAACATGAAATAAAACCTGATATATAATTCCTATTCAAAAGCATAATCAACTCCATAAAAATACACGGAACAATATAGACCGGAAGATTAAAAACGCCCCTGTTACCAAGCATTCCAAAAACAATAATTAAACATGATTGTATAACACCTACGAGTATAGCAGTACCTCGTTTTTTAGTTATTAAACATGGTAAAACTATCCATATCATATAAATAGCTCCAGATACAACTCCATCTGGAAGAATTGACTGAGTAACAACTCCGCCAAGAATTATCATAATAGGCTTAATCGCAATACTGACTGCTGCAATCAAAGCAATCATAATCAATTCATAAATTGTGAATCGCCTAAGAAACTTTTTCATTTCTACTCTTCCATGTTATAAATAAGCTTTCTTTGGGATTAGGTAACCAGCGGAGTCCATTTCTTTCGATTACAATATTCTCTAAATGATTTTTAAGTAGTTCAGTGTCATCTATTCCTGTCTTTTTACTTATGAATTCAATATATTTTTCTGATGGGATATCATCAAAATAAGGTATTCCGAAATCATAATTAATTTTCTCTATTCTTACATCATCATTTGAACAGTTAAAGAGAAATTCCAAATTATCATTCGATGAAGGATATGATTTAGGTGCAATAGATAATTTTTTAAATAATTCAGCTGTTAAAAAATCAGTTTTTTCAGGATTAACAAATGATATAAAATATGCCGCCTGTTTGCTGTTATCGATTATCTTATTAATACCCTGCTGTGTGCTTATACTGCCACTCAAACTATAAGCGCAAATAGTGATATCTGCTTTCTCTACTGCTGCATCTATCCAATCTGAATAGATCAAAGTTAAATTTTCTTTCTTAGGAGATTTATTTAGAAGTGCATCTAAGTGGTTTTTATTTATATCTACAGCTTGAACCTTGTAATTATCCTCGATTGCTATCAGTGAAAATATACCAGGTCCGCAGCCAACATCTAAAATAGATGTAAAATCTCTATTTTCTTTTTTTATTCTTTCCCATATTTTTTTAGGATAATCACTATATTTAAGTCCTAAATAATAGAAAAAAATATCGTTTTCACTCCATGTCATCATTTTATATTAACTCCTATCCATGATTTTATTTTCTCAGTAATTACAGCCTTATTAGAATTATCTAAATGCAAAAGTTCTATATTAGGATGATTGATTAATTTGGCTAAATTTTGATCTTTATTATTTAGCATAGAATTATTTGAAAGAATTTTTTTCATGACTTCTTTATTTTTAGGAGACTTTATTACACCTATAATCGGAATATGCCCTTCTAACATATCGAAAATTTGTTTAGTGATGTAGGTATTATTAAGTTCGAATCCACCTATTTCATCCATTAAAATCAGACTCTTTCCAGTCTTATTTTTAAATATATTATTAAATGAATCAAGAAAAATATTTTCCTCTATTTTCCAGTTAGTCTCAGTTATCTTTTCAATAAAAAGCGGAAAATCACACACATCAGATGTCAGGTGATAATCAAGTGTATAATCATTTTCAGATACATTACACATTCTAAAACCTTTTAGACTATTGTCTTTATAGATTCTCTGAACATAAAATCCGCCAACTTTATCCAAATGTGATTTCAATTCGTTTTTAATTAATGTAGACTTACCACAGCCGATATCGCCCATCAAAAATAGATGTTTCCCAGTCTTAAAATTATTCATGATTCATTCGATTTGTTGAAATTAATTAATTCACGGTAATAAAATGTATAAACTAGCATTCATAAAATAAAAGACAAAAAATCATGGAGGTGTATATCATTTCTATTTAGTGCAGTTTGCAACCTTTAACAAAATTGATTCCAAACTTGTATATTTTATTGATAGATAGTGTCTATTCTGAAAGAACATAACTGGTTAGTTGTTAATTTGTTAAGGTGTAAATTTTGTTTGAATCTTTACTAATGCATTACTATAATTTATTTTTTGCATAATCGATGGATACAATCAGAGAGTATTATCTAGATAGACTACTTAAGGCTGTCAGTGCATTCGGGAATATATGCTTAAAAACCTAGTGCGTTAATATTACAACTTACTTTTAAAATCAAATTCAGGGTTGCACTTCATACTTAAATCTATCATAATCATAATATAAATATTATGAGAAATTTAAGGCTGTCATAGGCTTATCATACATCTCTTGATAATAAGTTAACTTTTTATAAACAGGTGCACAAAATGAATGATGTTCAGAACTCACAAAAAATAGGCTTATTTTCTGTAATAGCAATATCCGTAAGCGGGATAATTGGAAGTGGATGGATGTTCAGTGCATACCTGGGAGCAAAGGAAGCTGGTTCAGCAGTTTATTTGTCATGGACGCTTGCTCTTGTATTTTTTCTATTAATGGCACTGGTTATTTCTGAAATTGTTGCAATGTACCCTGTAAGAGGGGTCGTGGCCAGACTTGGAGTAATATCACATAATAAATATTTCGGAGCAATTTTTTCATTTGCCATATGGCTGGATTTTATAGGTGGAATTCCTGCTGAAGCCCAGGCTACTGTTGAATATATGTCAAGCCTTTCGCCTACTATATCTACTAATCTTATGCATAACGGTTCATTAACTGTTTTGGGTATATGCATAACAATAGTCATTCTGGCACTATACTGGATATTAAATATCTTCGGTATTAAATTTTTTGCAAAAGTAAACAATGTCATTGTAATCTATAAATTTATAATTCCTGTATTTGTAGGTATAATCATAATAATTTTCTGCTTCCGTATAGATAATTTTTCTGCATTCCATCATTCCTTTATGCCATATGGTGTAAACTCAGTCTTTATGGCAGTAACAGCCTCAGGAATGATATATGCATTTAACGGGTTTCAGCTAGGTGCTTCATTTGCCAGTGAAGTAAAAAATCCTGGAAAGACTCTCCCGATAGGAATGATACTGTCAATTATAATATGTTTTTTAATTTATATTCTTCTGCAAACAGCATTTATCGGTGCTCTGAATACTAAAGAATTAACTGAAACAGGATGGCATGCCTTGAACTTCAATTCACCATTTGTCAGACTCACATCTCTTATTGGTCTAAATTTTATGACTTTAATGCTTTATGTTGATGCATGTATATCACCAAGTGGAACAGGAATAGCCTTTGTCGGTGGTACCTCCAGGGTTTTATGTGGAATGTCAAGAGATAAACAAATGCCGAAAGTGTTTGCTAAAGTTAATAAAAAATATAATTTTTCCAGCGCATCAATGCTATTCAACTTTTTACTTGCTGTATGCTTTTTATTTCTATTTCATAGCTGGGCAAACATAATTTTATTTTTAACTTCACTGATTATTTTACTTTATATGATTGTACCAATCTCTTTAATTGGATTAAGACGTGCTCAGCCAGATGAAAAACGCACCTTTAGGGTTCCATGTGCTTTTAGTGTCTGTACAATTCTTTGTCGAGTAGGCATAATATATTTCTCCTTTTTATAATTTAATTTTTCATTTATAATGTGAAGAACTTCAATGCCCCTCACAGAACCGTACTTGAAGATTTCCCTCATACGGCTCTTCAGTA
>Ga0233431_1001332_pt1 | contig 43583 bp, 41 predicted proteins | sample SI_118_April2016_FD_179867 | JGI IMG/M metagenome (GOLD analysis project Ga0233431, IMG submission 179867) | Seawater microbial communities from Saanich Inlet, British Columbia, Canada - SI_118_April2016_200_MG | ecosystem: Environmental > Aquatic > Marine > Inlet | place: Canada: British... | reverse complement strand
GAGACACCCTAGAATTCATTTCATTCTTTGCAGGAGGAGATGGTAGCTATACATACCCATACCAAGTTTCAGATGTTCATGAATTGCAAGAAGTAGGGAATTACCGAACTCATCATTTCCGACAAATAAATGATATTAATGCATCCCTAACAAATGGGCAAAGCGAATGGGGTTCAACTGGTTTTGTTCCCATCCATACATTTTCGGGATTATTCGATGGTAGAGGGTATGATATTTCAGGATTATATATTAACAGACCTGATAATGATTATCAGGGATTATTCGGTTATGCTAGAAATACAGCTAGAATTAGAAATGTCCATTTGGTGGATGCGTTAGTAACTGGCAGATACCATGTTGGGGCATTACTGGCACATAGTAAATGGGGGGCACAGATTCATAATTCTTCTTCAAATGGAACGGTTACGGGGACTATAACCTATTCAAATGTTGGCGGATTAGTAGGCTCAATGTATTATTCCTCATATGTCATTGATTCACATTCTCACGCTAGGGTAATTGGCGGATCTAGGGCAGGGGGACTTGTCGGCCTTAACCAGTATGCGAGAATTTATAGGTCATACGCAACTGGTGTTGTAACAGGTACCGCAGAGGCCTATGGCTTTATAGGGAGAACAGTTACTGGAGGTGCTTATTATTGTGTTGACAATTACTGGGATAAAGAGACATCTGGAAAAACAAGTGGGGGTGGAAGCGCATCAGTCGGCAAAACAACTGCACAAATGAAGACACAGTCCACATTCGCAACCTTCAATTTTGACACCACATGGGGCATAGATAATAATTCTGTAATAAATGAAGGATACCCATTTAACCCAATGATATTATTGGCAGACGATTCCTCCCCAGAGATTACAATGAGTAGCCCAGTAAATAATAGTTTTTCAGACAATCTAAATGTTTCTTTAGAAATTGAGCTAGAAGATGATTTGGCGCTAGATAACTATACTGTTTCTATTTGGAATCAAACAATGCAGTTGGTCGAAACAATTAGCTCTGGAGTAGTTGGAAAAATATCACAAGTAGCGGAATATTTTGCATCAGCATACGATGGAATATTTACTTGGAGAATAAGGGCTTGTGATTTTGTAGGAAACTGTGGTGACTCTGAAAATAAAACATTTGCAGTGGACACAATATATCCAATTGTAAATTTCTCACAAACGAACCCAGAAAATAATTCAGGTCAAACAAGTAGTTTTGTGGTCAATATAAGTATCAATGAGACTAATCTGAAATATATTACTTATAGTTTTAATTCAGAAACATCATCATTTATTTATGATACCACTGTCGACAATACCTCCATTCTAGGGCTAGGAGTAATTGAAAATTCGTGGGAATTAGTAGAAATAGAAGATGGAAGTTATTATTTCACATTAACACAAGGTGGACTAGCACCATCTGGAACTTATAGATATAATATAACAATTGAAGATGCGGCAGGAAATTCAAATATTACCAATACAAGGATTGTACGTGGTAACACAGAATCTTCATTGGGTTCAGTTAGTTACACACCAGCAGACCTAGATAGTTTAGACCCAAATGAGACTATAACATTTTCAGCTAGCGTGCATGATGCTGAGGAGAATTTTAATTATAGTCTAATTCAATGGAAGAACTCAACTCAAACATGGGAAGACGCAGAAAATATAACAGGAAACAATATTGTTATGGATAACACAACTGTAAAAGGAGAATATACTTCAACTTTTGGAACATTCACTCCAACTTATGAGAGTAATTTCTCAGTAAGGTTAGTCACAGTAGATGAGGTTGAGGATAGGGGCTATGGGGAAGTTTACAACCTTTCTGTCTTTTGGGATTGTAGCTGGTCAGTGTCTCCAACAACTCTTGGAACCAAAGTGGGCTATAATGAGCAAAAGAATATAGAAAACATTACATTAACAAATACCGGAGATGCAGAATTCATAAATGGAAGTTCCCAATGTAATTTATCCCTAAGCCTAGACCATAATTTAGCAATTGGGCGTATATCTTTTGACTCTATAGTTAGTAAACCATCACAAGGATATGAACTAAATCCAGGAGAATCTGCAATAGTTGATTTATCAGCAGTTTTCCAACCACAAAGATTAGAAGAGAATTTAATTATATCCGTAGAAGAAGCTGGAACATTATCTAGAGAAAATTATACAAATACGACAGGAACTCTTTTCTCATATACGGGAGGACCATATTTAGAAGTAGAAGCAACTGGAATCCCAACAATTATACAACTAATACCCCAAGAGGTTTCACTAACTGGAATTGTAAGAAATTTATTAGGGGATAGTTTCTCTGCATATAATGTTAGTTTTAACTGGACAACTCCAGAGGGATTCAGCTTCCTAGGAAACATAACTAATGCTTATTCCAATATATCTGATCTAAGCGATAAGGAATCAATTTTAAACATAAGTTTAACTGCAGGCAACTTGGTTAGTCTAGAACCAGGGTCATATGAATTAGCTATTCTGGCTTCAGGCCAAAATTCCAGCGGTGATTTTATCACAGCACTTGATGGAGAAAACCTATTCAACCAAACTTATAATTTAACATTTATTTGCCCACCGGGTGCTACAGCTGAAACTGTGACAGCAGATGTTTGTAAGCCAACAGTAATAAATTCTGGCAGTGGCGAATCTTCTTCTAGCGGAGGAGGCGGAGGAGGCGGAGGAAACACAGTTGATGCATTCTCCAGAAGTGAGGGAGATGTTGAACTACAAAATGGGAAAGAAACAACTTTCTACTTCGAGATAGAAAATAAAGATAACAAAACAAAGACAGTTGAAGAAATATTTATCAAGGGAGAAAATGCTGATTATATAACAGTAGTATCAGGTAAAGGTAAAAAGTTATTAGGTGCTTCAAAGCTAAACATAACATTAGAAATTAACGCTCCAGCATATTTCCCATCAGGGAAACACTTACTGCAGTTTGATGTAGTCATTAAAGATGCGTTCGGAACTAGCGAGACTGTTCAAAAGTTTATGACATTATATATTCTAGATGTCCCAAGAACAGACGCAGACTCTATGTTGTTAGAAGCTAGAAAATATCTTGATTGGATGGAAATTAGAAGGTTAGACATAAGTGTGATTGAAGAAATATTCAATTCAATGAATGCGGACTATTCATCAGTCTCTTTCACGGAAGTGCAAAGTAATTTCGAAGAACTTGAAACAATTGTTTTGTCAGCTCAAGAATTTATTGGATTTAACTCATCTTTGTTGGATCAAATAAACCACGCCAAAGACTTCGATATCAATGTATTCGAAACTAAGAAGCTGTGGCTATTAGCAAATGTAATTTTCAACAGAGGAGATTATGTGTTAGCTAAACAAAGGATTAACGAGGCTCAGTCAATGTATTCTTATGAAACTAAGGGCGAGTTTGGAGCAGTCTATTATGCTCGAAAGAATCCAATCCAAGCGTTTTCTGCCTTAATTGTATTATTTGGAATTGGCTTATTTGGAGGCTTTATGTCCAGAAAACTTTACCTAAGTAGAAAGATAAAATTATTACACAGAGAAGAAAAGCTCTTATTAGAATTAATGCAACTAGTACAGGGATATACTTTCAAAGAAAATAAAATGTCTATGGGTGAATATTACGAGGCTATGAACCAATACGAATCAAAATTATCTAGAACAATCGCTGAAAGGATCAAGTCAGAAGCAGCATTATCCAGTCTTACAAACCTTAGGAGTAAGAAAGATGCTTTAGCCATTGAAAAGAAAAGACTAATTGAAATGATGAGAGACTTGCAGGATAGATATTTGAATAAGGGAACAATTGAAACCAAGGTTTATGAGAACATGCTTAAAACTTACGCTAAAAGATTAGCAGACGTGAGTGAAGAGTTGGTCTATATGGAAACGAAGAAGATGTTAAGGAAGGGTGGGTTATAAGCCCCCAAACCCTTAAAACAGACCTCCCCGATGAATTTTTATGAAAGAAATAATACCAGTTGAAGTAAAATTTAAGTCGCATCCTGAGGACTTTATAGTAGAAGAAGTGCAGGAGGGGTGGGAACCACACATCTCTAAAGAAGACATTTTTAACACAACCCCAGATTTATCTTCCCTAGAGCCAAATGACAATAGAAGCTTCCTCGCTTGTGAGTTGGAGAAACGAGATATTGATTTATTTACTGCGATTAAAATTGTCGCAAGCCATCTTCATAAAGGTTCAGACGCAATGGGATATGCTGGAATAAAAGATAAGAAGGCACATACAATTCAAAGAATAACTATATTCGAACCAGATTTAGAATTGGTAAAAACTTTCAAGCATCCAAATATTTATTTGAAAAATTTTCGTTGGGAAAAAAGAAAGATAAAATTGGGATATTTAACAGGTAACAGATTCACAATAACACTTAGGGATCTTGATAAGAAAGATGCAATGAAGCTTTCATCTCACTTGAGGAAACTAGATTATTTTTCTAATTATTTCGGGAAACAAAGATTCGGTTCAGTTAGAGGGAATAACGCTAAAATTGGGAAATTACTAATAAAGAAGAAATTTAAAGAAGTTCTAGACGTAATACTCGAGGAAGTAAGTGATAAAGAACAAGAGGAAGTGTCGTTAGCCAGAATAAGATTAAAAAAAGAAAAAGACTACAGGGAAGCATTGAATTATTTCCCCTTGTATTTGAGGGCTGAGAGAAGAATCTTGGAATATTTAAGTAATGGAATGGAACCTCTGGAGGTTATCAAAAGACAAGAAAGAAAAAGTATGCTATTTTATGTCCATGCACTCCAAAGTCTTTTGTTTAATCAAATATTGGCGCAAGCATTAGATGAAAATTTTGATTTTACGAGAAAGGGTCAGCAGAAGATACCACTTATGGGATACCGAACAAGGATTGAAGAAGAACCATTACAAGAAATAGAAGAAGCTGTGTTAAAGAGAGAAGGGATAGAACTAGCTGATTTTAATCTTGTAGAGATCCCGTATCTAAGAATTAAGGGAGATTTGCGAGATGCAGTAGTCCCAATAGAAAATTTAGAACTCGAAGTTGAAGACGACGATGAATATGAAGGGTCTAGGAAAATAATACTATCATTCACGTTAAAAAAGGGAACTTATGCCACAACATTTCTAGAAAACTTTTTTATCTTGAAGGAATACAGGGAATAGGAAAAACCTCCACAAAGAATTTATAAACCCAAAACTCTATGATAAACAATGAGAAAAGGGTGGATTTCACTATTAGTTTGTTTGATGATATTGCCATTAGCATTAGCTACATTTTCCATAAATAATCATACGCTTGAAACTGAATATATATTAGGGGAAGTAATTAGGGGAGCCGTCAACCTAAGTATTTCAGGGGAATCATCAACCTCAACATTATCATCAAATTTCGCTGGAGAAAAAACATTAGAGGAATTTTTGAACAGTAACGGGAAATCTAATTTTTGTTCAACTAGGGATTGTATCGCAGATTTTTCGTCGTCTAACCCAGAACTAGCCAAAACACTAACATTATCAAATGGAGACAATAAAACAGTTGGATTTGTTCTTAATGGTAGCGTGACTGGGATTACAGGTATAACATTCAATATATCAAGCAATTTTCCTGAGTCAGTTGGTGTGCCTTTAGCGCTAGATTTTGCAGATTCAATTTTTTGGGAATATGATATTTTTTCAGGAAATTATGGGAATATAGTCTTATCGTATAACTCTTCGGCCCCAAGGGAAAACCAGTTAATAGGGTCTTTAGAATATTGTCAGAAAGTAGAAATTCCCAAAACAAATAGTATAAGGGTAAAACCAAGTATAGCAGAAACTTCCTTTGGCAATTTAACGATAACACTTTATACATCTGATGGTTCAGATATCGGTCAATGTCAATATTCAGATGAAGTCATATCGGGTTGTATACTAGAGTCCTCAGATGTATATTATGGGGAGCATTATGTTTGCGTAGGCGATGAGACAGGCCAAGGACTAAATTTACGCCAAGAGTCAATGTCAACAGATAATCACGGGTACACAAGGAATTCAGGGGATATACTGAAGGTTAATGTGAACTATATAATTGATGTAAGCGCAGAGACATATGAAGATTCTTCTAATTTGAGTGTTGGCTATGTTTTAGAAGACTTCGCGACAGCAGCATCAAATTACATTTCAATAAAATATAATGGAGATTGTTCCTCTTCCTGTGTTCTCCCATTAACATTTTCGGGAATTGCACAAGAGTTGGTTTTAAGCAATCTACAAATAATTTACATATCCGGGACAGAAAAGACAGAAAATAATTTTTACCTAGTAGAAGAGTCTGCGCCAACGGTAGATTTTAATGGCGTTTTAGATCTAGCATTCTTAGACTTTACAGTAGACGACGATGAATTCAAGTTATATTTTGACGGAGACGAGGTTCTAGATGAAGATTTGAATTTAACAGAGAGCATAATCCTAGACATTTATCCGAGGGAAGTTCCTGCGGGGGTTCCAATAGATTTCCAGATAGTCTCAGATGCCAATTTAAGCAATGTAAATTTTGAGTGGTATTTTGGGGATGACGTCAACGAAACATCAAGAGACCCCAATAAGACACACACATATGCCAATATAACAAATTATACATTAACAGTAATAGCAAAAGTAAATAACGCAACAGAAGAAAAAAGTTTTATTATAGCATCTGTGTCCCCATTGGAAGTAATCCAAAATGTTTTATCAAGGAAAAAAGAAGTTTTAGATTTTATAGGAAGCAAGGCTGACAACTCATCAATATCTAGTGAGATTAAAAGCACATTAAATATATCAGGACTATGGGGAGAATGGACAGCAATCGCAATTAGGCTCAATGGTTCAACGAGTGAGGACAACTATTCTGCTATTGCAACGGATCTGTTCGATTTAACAATTCCCCTAGACTTTACGATCACGGAATCCCAAGATTTCTTGTCGCCCACGTCCTCTGAAATAGATTTGGTAGCATTAACTGAAGCCAGCGGTGAAAATATACCGTCAGGTAGTGAGGTTGCCTATAAATCTGCAATTCAAAAGTGGTTTGCAAATAATATAGAGATTACCTCTACTGAGAAAAGGGTAGATGCGGAGTACGAAGGTTCAGCCCCTAATGTAGAATTTTCCCATTATTCGTTAGTGATAAAGTCTGATTCAAGCAATCAAAGCTACCTTATAATTAATCAACCATTGTCTTCAATGCAATTCAAATCAGGAGTTGTCGCAAAGTCTGCTGGAGCGTCCACCTATATCGAATTATCATCAGGATACAGGCAAACAGTGCAATTTATCCTAAGCGGAGATGAGGCTCCAGTTATATTCGTGTCGCCACAGCCATCTATCCTAATATTAGATGAGGCCGACCGTGCAATCAATGAAGACTGTAATTTCGATGGGATATGTCAAGAAGGTGAAAATTCTAAGAATTGTAGGGATGACTGTCGTCCAAGAAATTTAATTATTTATTACCTAATCTTAATCGTGTTCTTATTCGTAGTATCATTTTTTGGAGTAACTATTTGGTACCAAAGACACAAGGAAGAAATCTTATTTGGAGATAGAAGGCAGTTATTCAACTTAGTAAATTTCATAAAATCAGCTAGAGAAAAGAAATTAGATGACAAAAAAATTGAGAGTATGCTTATTGAAAAAGGTTGGGTCATTGAAAGAGTAAAATATGCTCTTGAGAAATCAAAAAAAGTAGACGGTGTTAGTATATCTAGCTTCAATAATTTCATAGATAAGAAGATTTATGCCCAAAGTGCTACTCCCCCAATAAAACAACAAGTCGGCCAAAAAACTAATAAACCCAACTCTCAAAATATAAGGAGAACACCATGATAAAAATAATTAGAAATTTAGCAAAACGATTATTCTCTGGAATTTTCAAGAAAAAAGGAGAGGTAAAACTAGGTTTTTATGGTTCGCCAAATGCTGGTAAAACTTCTCTTGCAAATGCAATTTGTCAAGACTGGCTAGGAGAAGACTTAGGTTCAGTTAGTAAAGTACCACATGAAACTAGAGAAATTCAAGTAAAGGAAAAAGTTGTAATTGAAAAAGATGGTAAAAAAGTTGAATTTAAATTAATTGATACTCCTGGGATTGCGACTAAAATTGATTTTGAAGATTTTTTGAAGTTTGGGATGAAGAAAAAAGAGGCTCAAGGGAGAGCAAAAGAAGCAACTCAAGGAATTATTGAGTCAATCAAATGGCTAGACGACATGGATGCAGTAATTGTTTTAATAGATGCAAGTATAAACCCATATTCACAAGTAAACATTACTATTTTGGGGAATCTAGCTGCTAGAAAAATACCTGTTTTGGTAGTTGCCAACAAGATGGACCTTAAGAAGTCCGACATTAAAAAAGTAGAAGGAGCATTTCCTGAATATAAAGTTGTAGGTATTTCGGCTAAAGCTAAAGACAATATGGAAGAGCTCTATGAAGAATTATTTAAATTAATTAAAAAGGCGCAGTAATAATATGAAAGGCATGTTCACAAGAGAAGACGCCCAAACGATAGGAATGTTAGATAACATGGGTAAGAATGGTGAGTGGAGAAAAGCAGAAGTAATAAAAAGATTACCAATGTTTGAGTTTGCGACATTGGACGCAGAAACGGCATATCAGGATTTGAGAAAAATATACGATGTAAATTTACGAGGGGCATAATTCCCTTAAGCGGAACAGACAATAACCTTAATAAACTAAAAAAGATTAATAATAAAAAGATGGTGAAGAAAAAGAAATCAAAAAAAAATAGTAAGAGCGACTTAACTATTCATTTTATGCCATATTCTGAAATTGCTCAAGCGGATACGATTGAGAGAATAAAAAAAGTCATGGGGTTAGTTCTAGATAATCAAATTATAATTTTACAGGGAAGACTTAGACCGGAAGAAGAAACCCGACTAATAGAAAATTCTATGACACTCATAGGGAATATCAAAGGTTTTCAAGGAATTGAAATAGCAACAGTGTCTAATGAGGGGGATAACCCAACGTTATTTAATAGGATTAGGCATAACATAGCAAAGATCCTAATAGGAGAGCAAGATGCAATCACAATTATAGGACCTGCAACTGTTGTTAAGGAAATGAAGCAAGATCCAAAAAAGATTGAGTTAATGTTGAACAGAAAATAGACAGGTTCTCGACGGTTATCACCAAACATTTATAAAAGATTTTATGTAATAATATATAAGAGAAAATGGGTGATAAAATTAGAACGCAGCAGGGGGTGTTTTTGTTGTCTTTTGTATTATTCTTTTTGTTTATTGGTCTAGTCAGTTCAACTTTGCTGGAGTTAACTCTAAATGATTCAACTGACTTAATTTCTGGGTGGATGAATAGAACTTCGGTTGGAAGTTTGGGGGCTGGGTTGGATGGTCCGTTATTGTTTATGGATTTTAATAAAGATGCAGAAGGAACTTACGTCCAAGATAATTCAATTAACAATAACTTTGGAACAAACAATGGTGCAACTTATAACAGCTCTTGTGGAGTTACTGACGCTGGTAATGACTTAGGCGGATGTTATGAATTTGATGGTACTAATGATTATATTAGTGTAGTTGATGATGCAAGTTTAAGACCAGAAACAATATCTTTTTTTGCTTGGATTAAACCAAATACTGATGGAACTAGAGATGCTATTGTTACCTCTGGGCTTTCTACAGCATACGCATCAAATAATTATATTTTTGCACTGAATAATGTAAACAATAGATTTACGTTTTTTGGAAGAACCCCCACAAGTCAATTATATAGTAATAATAATGTTTATACTCTTAATGAATGGAATCATGTTGGTTTTGTTAGTGAGGGGGGGACATTAACATTTTATTCAAATGGAATGTCGGTTGGTAGTGTTTCTGCAACAACGGGAACAGACAATACAAACGGATTGAAAATAGGAGAAGATACAACAGGGGTAGGAAATTACTTTGACGGTCAAATGGACAACATTCAAATATTCGACAGAGCTTTAACAGCCTCGGAAATTCAAAACCTTTACAACGGAACAACAAACAATACAAACTATTATGGCAAATATGCAAATGAAGGTAACTTTACCTCCTTGGTTTTCTATAATTCCACATTAACACATTGGAATGTTACTCAAAGTATTGCTGATTCTACTTCGGATCCTTCGCCAATCTTCTTGGATAATTTTAACTCTGGTAGTCTAAATACTTCGGCATGGTCTATAAATCTTGATGATGGAAATAATTTTGCTGATGTGGCAGATGGGAGATTAAGGGTTGGGGGAGTATTAGCTGCGGCCAATTGGAATGGTGCACATGCTTATACAGATGCGGCGTTTAATTTATCTGAAGGAGTTTATCTTAAATTCAAATGGAGGCCCCACAACTCTCATCTTTCAAGTGCCGCTGTCTCTTCTCTTAAATTTGTTAAGCAGGGTGCTAATCGTGAAGCTTATTATAATCATCGAGATGAGCAGTTTCTTGGAATAATGTTTGATACTAGTTCTTGGACAAGTGTGATTGATGCTTTAATAATAACGGATGCAGGTACGGCTCAGGGCAGTAGTTTCGGTTCAACACGGGCCACATTAAGCGGAATTCCAACTCTTGAAGAATGGAATGATGTTGAGGTTTTGATTAATCCTAGTACAAGGGTGGCAGAAGTATTTCTAAACAAGGTCTCTCTTGGAACTGGAACATTTAATGAGGGTAATTGGAATTCCTTAGGTGGAGAATATATTTTAGAATTCTCATATGCAAACTATAATAGGGAAGAGTGGGATGGTTTTGATGATATCGAGCTTTACACTTATGCAGATAGGCCTTCAATATTGGATGTTTCTTCTGGTAGGATAGCTTATTTCGACATGGATGAGACGCATGTGAGGGCCACTGGAACAAATGCTGCAACTGGAATAAGTGGTGCCGCAACGAGGTTCGATGGGAGTGATGATGTAATTGATGTTTCTCAGACAGTTTCTGGGAACTATAAGGGAATCTCAATGTGGTTTTATAATAATGAGCCAATCACTGCGGCTTCCTCAAGACAGTCTTTGCTGTGCACGCATTATACTACTGCCCAAAATGGTTATGCTTGCATTGAGCTGGGTTCCAAGACTGGTGTTTATTTGGCCAATGAAATAATTTCGGTCCAGGTGCCTGTTTCGAATACTTACTTTGGTTGGTGTGATGCTTCCGCAAGTATCTCTGTGGGATGGCATCATCTGGTTGTGACGCATAACAGTACTCAATACAACATCTATCTTGATGACGAATTAAAAAATGATTGCCTTAGTGGTTCTCTTCCAAGTACAAATTATCTTCGGACACAGCTGACAACTCTTGGTGGAAATATTCAATCTGGAACTCCAGCGTATTCTTTTAATGGTATTGTTGATGAGGTTCTGGTCTTTAGTGCGGGTCTTTCAGACTCTCAAAGAGATTCTCTTCGGAAGTACGGGCTTTCAAGACATGCTAATGCGAATGTTAGTTTACAGACTCGTGTGGCGGATAGTTATAATATTAGTGGCGCTGGATTGGTTGGATTGTGGGGACTTAATGGGGATGCTGATGATGAACTGGGTGTTAATAATGGGACTGTGACTGGTGCAACAGCTGGAGATGAATATGGGGTTGTTGGGCAAGGTTATGATTTCGATGGTGATGAAATGATAACTATTCCAGATGATTCAAGCTTAGATATAACATCTGCAATAACAATTTCTTCTTGGGTTAAATCTAATGGAGCTTCTAATTACGCAGGGTTGGTAACTAAAGACCCAATCGGTTCAAATAGAGCATATAGTCTTCAAATACAAACAAGTGGTTTATTAAGATGGAGAGCCAATGGATTATCTGATGTAGATATAGATGGAACAATGGATATGGATGACGGGGTTTGGCATCATATAGTTACTTATTATAATGGTTCAGAACTGGGTATTTATATTGATGGAGAGAAACATGTTAGTACTCCCTCCACAGGAAGTATTTCTTCAACTTCAGCAAACTTAGCAATAGGGCATTTTACAGATGTTGCAGATGGAGATGCCTTAAACGGTTCAATAGACGAAGTTCGTATCTACAACCGTTCTCTTTCAACTTCAGAAATCCAAGACCTTTACGAATTAGGCTCGTCTCATATTGAGTGGAGTGATTGGGAGGACGAGGGTGTTATGTCTGATGGCGTAGGAGACAAGAGTTCCTCCCCCGGCAATTTCATACAGTTTAGAGATGTTTTTGCGACAGACACCACAAATGTTTCTGCTTATATCTTGAATTATAATGTTGCTGAAATACCTGACGAAGATGCTCCTATAATTTCGGTTAGTTCTCCTGTTGAAGATTATAATTATTCTGTCAATACAACAGATTTGAATTTAACTCTCGTAGATGGTTCGGAATTAGATACCTGCCTTTATTCAATAAGCGGTGCAGCAAATCAGACTATGGCATGTGGAGGTTCTATTTCTGTTTTGGGTTTAATTTTTACAGAGGGAGATAATAATATCACCATCTTTTCTAATGATACCCTTGGATATGGTGCCACATATACTGTTAATTTCACAGTAGATCTAACAAACGCATCAATAAATGCAACTAGTTATGCTGATGGAAATGAGACTGCTAATTCTGTTGTTAATTTTACGTTGAATGTTTCGGATGTTGGTGGTTCGGGTGTTGAGAATGCTTCCTTGTTTGTTTATTGGGATAACGATACACTTTACTATACTGCAGAGATTGTTAATTTAATTCCAGGTGCAGGTGCACAAATAATTTCTAAGGCAGTGAATTTTGTGGATGGTATATTTAAGTGGTTTGTTGATATTCTTGACTTTGCAGGAAATAGGAATTATACTTCGAATAGAACTTTAACTATAGATTTAACAGCTCCAAATTATACTGGGTATGTTACAAAGAATACTCCTTTGTTTGTAGGTATAGATAATGCAACCCTTGATCCTGATACGATAGTTTATGTTAATGTAACTGTTACGGATCCAAATGTTACAAGTTCTACTACGGGAATTGATAGTGCGTATTTGATATGGGATTATACTCTTTGGAATGGGACTTCTGGTTCGGGGAGTCAGGAGATGTCCAATCTTTCAGATGTTTACTACGGTAATTTTACGACAGTGCCTTATAATTCCTCATATACCTATTATGTTTCTATGAATGATAGTGTTGGGAATGTGAATGTAACAGACAATACTACAATTTACAGTAATTGGGATTGTACATGGAGCATATATACAGATAATGATATTTCTTCTACGATGGGAACTTCGGCTGGTTTTGATGAGGTCGGTAAAAATATAAGAACGATGTTTATTAATAATACTGGAGACTATAATCATTCTAAAGAGAATTGTAGATTGAAGGTTTCATTCTTAGCAAGTCAAAATTCCGACTTATTTAGTTATAATAATGGGAATATTCTTTATGTTGACGCAAATAGCTCCACCAACTTTCCTGTAAATTATACCTTTGGTGCAACGCAGTCTAATTTTGACTATGATTATACTGCAACTGCAAGATATGGAGACACTGCAGAGTTGTTTGATTCACGGGCATTTGAAGGTAGTATATTAACGCAGCAGGATGGTCCATATTTGGTGCAGGAAGTTGCAGATAATGACGACGATAACATTATCTACATAAACAATGAGACGCTTAATCTTTCAGCCTATATTCAAAATGCTATGGGTAATGGTTCGGCTTATAATTCAATTTATAATCTTAGTTCAAATTGGACCATTCCATCTGTATTCACAAATACTACGGGAAGCTTGACTTATGCATATGACAACCTTATAAATGATTCGCAGATTAATCAAAATTTGGTCTTAAATTATACTAACGTTCTTAATATGACCACGGGATTCAGAACTTTCTATATGTCTTCTGTGGGTTATTCTAAGAATTTAACTTCTGGAAATTATACATTGCTTAATCAAACCTCAGCAACTAATGGAACTTTTAATGATAGCTTTAGTTTGTATTTCGCCTGCTATACAACTGCTGACGGTGTTCCTGTCTGGGATTGTATTAACGATGACCCAGACACAGTAGCCTGTGGTAATGGCTATATCAATAATAAGGCTGGGGTGGCGAATGAGAGTTGTGATGATGGAAATGTGGTGGACGGCGATGGGTGTGATTCTAGTTGCCAGACCGAGCCTGAAACAATTAGTAGCGGTGGCTCTTCTGGCGGAGGCGGAGGCGGAGGCGGAGCATCCGGAGACAAGTTCTCAAAATCAGAAGGAACATTCGAGTTACTTAATGGTGAAGCCTTAGAGTTTTACTTCGCAGTTGAAAATAAGGGGGATAAGCCCAAGACAGTAGGAGAAATATTTGTAAAGGGAGATAACGCTCAATACATAACAATTAAGCAGGGCAAGGGTGAGAAGGTGTCTCCAGGTGAGAAGTTAAACATCACCTTAGAAATTAATGCTCCAGCATACTTTCCATCAGGAAAACATCTATTGCAGTTTGATGTAGTCTTAAAAGATAGCCTCGGGACTAGCGAGACTGTCCAAAAGTTTATGACATTATATATTTTAGATGTTAGTCGAACTGAGGCTGACGCTATGATGTTAGAGGCCAGAAATTATCTTGATTGGATGGAAATTAGAAGGTTAGACATAGACATAGTCGAGGAATTATTCAATTCAATGAATAGCGACTATTCAACAGTTTCTTTTGAGTCGGTTCAAAATAACTTTGAAGAACTCGAGGGTATTGTTTTGTCAGCCAAAGAGTTTATTGAATTTAATTCAACTTTGCTAGAACAAATTGAACACGCTAAAGACTTCGACATTAATGTATTCGAAACTAAGAAGTTGTGGTTACTAGCAAACGTTATTTTCAACAGAGGTGACTATATATTAGCAAAACAAAGAATTAATGAAGCACAGTCAATGTATGCTTATGAAACAAAAGGTGAATTTGGAGCCGTGTACTATGCTCGAAAGAATCCATTGCAAGCATTCTCAGCCTTAATTGTATTGTTTGGAGTCGGGTTATTCGGAGGATTTATGTCGAGAAAAGTTTACCTATCAAGAAAGATTAAACTCTTGAAGAAAGAAGAGAAATTATTATTGGAGTTAATGGAATTAGTTCAAGGTTACACTTTCAAGGATAACAAAATGTCGATGGGTGAATATTATGAAGCTATGAACCAATATGAAGCAAAGTTGTCTAAGACAATCTCTGAAAGGATTAAAACTGAGTCGGCTCTGACGACATTGTCAAACCTTCGAAGTAAGAAGGAAGCTTTGGCCTTAGAAAAGAAGAGGCTGGTCGAAATGATGAGAGACTTGCAAGATCAGTATTTGAATAAAGGTTCAATTGAGACCAAGGTGTACGAGAACATGTTGAAGACTTATGCTTCTAGATTGGGAAGTGTGAGTGAAGAGTTAGTTTATTTGGAGACGAAGAAGATGTTGCGGAAAGGTGGGCTAAAATGAATAGTTATATTTATTAAGTATTTTAGACGTTATCTTATATGAATAAGTGGAGTAAAATTATATCTTTTTTAATAGTATTTATTTTTGGGGCATGGTTAGTTATTGGAGCATTATCGCCAGATATATTTGAGGCAAGCGGATCCTGGGTATTGTTATTAGAAGGCGCAATAGCAATTATTATAGCATTTTTCATTTTATTTAATAGGTCTGAGGATAAGGTAGAGGCAATCAATTATAATAAAAAGAAAAAAGGAGGCAAAAAATAATGAATGAAATAATAGTAACAACTACTGAAAACATACCAGGAGCAAAAGTTTCCCAAATATTAGGAATTGTAAAGGGTAGTACTGTTCGTTCTAGGAATATAGCGCGGGACATAGGAGCCGGTTTTAAAAGTATAATTGGAGGCGAGGTAAAAACATACACAGCTATGACAAATAATGCACGAGATGAGGCCTATAACAGAATGGTTAATGATGCAATCAAAATGGGTGCTGATGCAATTATTGGAATGAGATTTATGACTTCAATGGTTATGCAGGGTGCCGCTGAGATGGTTGCATTTGGTACAGCTGTTAAGTTGAAGTAGGATTTGTTAATGTTTTTTAGAAGGGAAGAGAAGCCTGCAGAGGGAGTCAAACCCCCGACCTATAGTTTACAAGACTATCGCTCTATCAGCTGAGCTATGCAGGCATTATTCATTAACAATTTTAATTGCTAACATTTGTCTGTATAACATATACAGGCATGAATATAATGATTTAAGTTAATTTAAAAGTCTTACGCCCAGACCTTTGGTATTTCGCAAACTTCTTTTTCTCCGTCCTTTGAAGGATATAACTCTTCTACAATTTCTTCTGGAGAGAACCATAACTTAATTTCCCTCTCAGCTGATCCCTCGGAGTCAGAAGCATGCATTACATTTTCCATAACATCTGTTTGAGAATGAATTCTACCATATCTACCCCTAATTGTTGTCGGGTCGGCCTTCTCAGGATTTGTAGCTCCAGCAATTGTTCTAATTTTTTGGATAGCATCTTCTCCAGAATAAACTAATGCTAAAACTCTATTCGTATGGTATGATCCCTGAATATACTTTAAAACTTCTTCAAATATTTCTGGTTTATCTCTTTTAAGTTCGTGATAGTGCAGTTCCGCTAATTCCTTACTTACAGAAACCACCCTTGTCCCGATTATCTTTAAGCCTGCCTGAGAAAGAGATGTAATAATGTTACCCGTTAAACTTTTTACTAAACCATCTGGTTTTACTAAAACTAAACATGACTGTTTTACCATTATTCTTTTTTTGCAACTTCTGCAACTTCTGTTTTCTTTACTTCTTTAACTTTTTTGCCTTCCTTGGAAGGTGCTTCTTTTGATTCTGTAGTTTCAGTTGTAGTCCCTGTCTTTTTTGGTCTTGGATTTCTATTTCTTTTATTCCCAGTAATTCTATCGTTAATTTTTCTTTTCCTTCTAGCAACTCTAACGCTTCTGTGTCTATGAAGCCTTTTCGGTTTATTCTTTCCTGGCATCGTTGCCTCCTTCCTGGGGTACATCCTTGGATGCGCTCTCCTTTACTTCAGATTCTTTATTATCTTCAACCTTTTCAGTTTCTTCTTTAACTTCTTCCTCAGTCCCTTCTTCACTGTCTTCAGATTCATCTTCTTCACCATCTTCTTCTAGACCTACTTGGTCAGCCTGTGCATCGTCACCCGATGCATCTTCAACAGATGGCTCAATTTCAGCTAAATTAAAATCAATCTTTGCAACTTCGCTAGTTTCTACAACTCTCAAGTCACAGAATGCTAATGGATATACTTTCTTTAATTTTGGAAGTAATTCTTTTTGTAAATTATTCTCTAAGATATCTCTACAAAGCTCAAGGTAAGTTCTTTCCCGAGCATAGTTAACTAAAAACTCCTTTGTTGTATTTCTCAAATTTCTTCTAACAGCACGAGATACTCTCTTTCGTGTAATCAAGAATGGTTTTAGTGTAACAGATGTGTCTTTAGTTGCTGTTTTGAATGAATCTTCAACGTTGTCTGTTCTTTTTCGAATAATTCTTCTAAGATAAGACTTAGTTAATTCAAACTTACGAGGATATGCAACTAATTTTTCATCTTGGTTTAAAATTTGTAAAGTCAAAGTTAGCCCCTTCCCTCTCATCTGTCTGGATAGGTCCATCTTTATTGTCTTATTATGTAAATCTTTTGTAGTCCCAAGTACCTGGACACTTTTTTCCAAAATTGGAATTTCAACATCTATGAATTTTTTTCTTTCTGCCATTTTATTCTAATACAAGTTTACCCGTCCTTTTTCCTTGTTTTTGATACTTTGATTTTTTACATTCACTACAAGTGTACATAATATTTGTTTTCTTAGTAGTCTTTCGTTTCTTTTTCATCTGGTTCTTCATACGGGATAATTTCCCTTGGTTCCCAATACCTCTGTTTAAACCTCTTAACTTTAATCTAAACTTACTTCCACGCTTTAAAGAGCTTGCCTTACCTTTACTCGGTTCTTTTATTTTTTGTGCAGTTTTCTTTCTACAAAAAGGGCAATATCTGTTTGTCTTTTTTGGTCTCTTCATTAATAAGATCTCATAAATTTCCTTTTTAAAGTTTTGGGTTCAAGTAGTGTCGCAGTTATCTTTATAATCCCCATTATCATTACTTAAAGATGCAAAGAATAAAATTAATCACGCCAACACAACGTAAATTCTTGGATTTATGTATATCTAATCTAGATTGTGTTTCCCTAAGGGGGTTACTTGATTATGGATTCGAAATAAAATATGATGCGCTGAAGAGTTATTATTCTACCCGTAGGCTTTTGCCTAAAGACTTTTTCGATAATATATGCGTAATCGCTAAAATCAATAAAGATAATTTAAAGTTTAAAATTATAGATGAAAATTGGGGAAAGTCAAAGGGTGGAAAAACCAGTAAACGTACTACCCAACCTTTAAAAACCCGAAATCGTTGATTAACTTAGTACAAGAAATAAAGTGAACCATTATTATCACATCACTTAAACTTTCATATTTACGGTACTTCGGTATCACGGTGTAAGAATATACATCATATTATTTCTTGTCAAAAAACAACTAAATTAAGGAGAAAAAATAAAATGGCAAAAATTAGTCCATCGTCAATCAAGTATAATATTATTGCAGAATTCGTAGCTGAAGGCCCATTTCAAAAACCAGATGTCATCGGTGCTCTATTCGGGCAAACAGAAGGCTTATTAGGTGCAGATATGGAACTTCGAGAACTTCAAAAGGAAGGAAAGATTGGTAGAATTGAAGTCGATTTAGAGACTGTTGAAGGAAAAACAAGAGGAGAAATTACTCTTCCAACAGCATTAGCTAAAGCTGAAACTACAATCATCGCTGCGAGTATGGAAACAATAGACAAGATTGGTCCGACAGACGCTAAAATTACTATTAAAAGTATAGATGATGTTAGAGGTAGTAAGAGAGATTACATTATGGAGCGAGCAAAACAATTGTTAGCAGGTATCCAAAATGAAGGATCCGACTCTACTGAAATGCAAAATGAACTTAGAGAGTCTACTCGAATCTCAAAAGTTGTAAGCTATGGCTCAGAAGGCTTAGCTGCAGGTCCTGAAATGGAATCTAGCAAAGAAATCATCGTAGTCGAAGGTCGTGCTGATGTTGTAAACTTGCTTAAGTATGGAATCAAAAATTGTATTGGTATGCAAGGAACACGGTTCCCACAAACTATAGCCAAATTATCTGAAACAAAAGAGATAACTCTTTTTGTAGATGGTGACAGGGGTGGAAAGCTAATCGCTAGCAATGTTAACGATAACGCTAAAATCGCTTATGTGACTTCGGCCCCAGATGGTAAGGAAGTAGAAGAACTAACTGGAAAAGAGCTTTTACAAGCACTTAGAAAGAAGGTAACAACTGCAGAATATTTCGGTGCATCTTCAAGGCCACGAGCCAGAGAAGAAGAAGCTGTAGAGGTTATTTCTAGAAGAGAAGTTTTAGATGAAGACATTTCAAAAATGAGAGAGCTAAGTAGCGAAATCAAAGGAAAGAATGTTTTAGTTTTAAGCGAAACTTTAGAAATTTTGGAAAACGTTCCAGCTTCTAGGTTATCTAGATTGCAGACCAAAGATGCTTTTGTTTTAATGTCTGATAGCGTAACTTTAGCTTTGGTTAAAGGTGCAGAAAAACTACAGGCGAAAGCAATCGCAGCTAAAACTTTCGGTAGAATCCCAGAAACCAAAGTTCAAATGATTTCATTATAAATCGGTTTTAAATCAAATCCTCTGAGCGTAAAAACTCAGGGGTACTTTTTATTTTTTTATTTTTAGGAAGTTATTTAAATTAGATAGGGTTTATTTTTTTATGGAACAGACATTGCGACCAGAAAAGATATATACAGGATTTTTAAAATTAGGGGTTGTCATATCAATTTTTATTAGTTTAATTGTCTCTATAGCATTAATATTTTTTTTGAAATCAAATGGGTTTGAAGTTTCTTGGGTTTTTGCGATAGTGCTCCCCTTGGTAACTGTTATTGGGACTTATTTAAGATATCAATTGAATATGAACGTTGAAGGATTTGCTGGAAAAACGATTAAAAGCAAAAATCAAAGACATATAAAACAGTATCTTTATGTATTATTCCCATTTGGAATAGTACTTTTAGCAAGTGTTCCATCGTATATTATTTCAGAATATAGTCTTTTGGGCTATATAGCAATAATTTTTGCAGCCGTATCTAGCGAAATTTTATTTTTTCGAAGGCTTAAGAATCTTGAGATAGAGGAAGGAAAAGATACACAGCCAATAATGAATATCGGAGAAATAATTTTATTCTCTATTTTTGTTCTATTTATTGGGTCGATGATAATTTTACTAAAAGTTGCTTCTTGATCACTTAACTTGAAACTCAACTTGCCACCGAAACTTAAATGGTGCAATGTCCCCAGCTTTACGAATAGAAATTCTTCCAATTTTACCTTTAGTGTCTCGCCTTATCTCTTCTAGCACCTTTTCTTTTGTCCCAAACCCATGATAGAATATCTTCGTGCCTTTTTTTGACATCTTCAAAGCAGCCCGCAGAAAAGTATCATCAATATTAGGCCGAGGCATTAAAATGATATCAAACTTATCCTTTATCTTTTTTGGGAGCAAGTTAGCATCTCCATCTACAAATTTGATATAGTCGCTTACCTTGTTCAAAGCAACATTCTTTTTCATAAATTTATTAGCCTCAGTGTTAAGCTCATTAGAAGTTATCTCAGCCTTAATACTATTTTTTTTCAAGAGTTTAGCAATGGTGATAGGGTAGGGTCCAACCCCGGAAAACATAACCAATATTTTAGAGTTTTTCTTTGCAAGTTTTAAAACACTCTCACTAACTATTTTTCGCTCATTAGATAACCTAGATGAAAAATAAGTTTTCTCAATATCCATATAAAATAAACAATTGTTCTCCTTATGCGTGGTAGTTTTATTCCGTTCACCAGTTAAATGCCTCACATTAAACGTCCTAAGTTTACCAGAGACCTGACCTCGCTTTTCAACCACAGTCCTAAGGCTTTTATTCTGTTTCAGAATAGCCCTTGCTTGAAGCCACTTAGAAAAAATAAAATACCTTTTATGAAAATTAACTATCCCAATGTCTCCTATAATATCTAATCCTGATTGCATAGGTGGAGAAGGTCGGGGAAGTTTAAGAAGGTTTTGCCACACCCCAAAATCCTTATAAACTCTTTATCTTTTTACCTAGTATGGCAGAACTTGGTGAAAAAACAAAAAAGAATTTAGAAGATGCATTCGCAGGCGAGAGCCAAGCACGTAACAAATATACTTATTTTGCAAAAGTCGCTCAAAAAGAGGGGTTTAATTATATAGCTAGAATTTTTTTAGAAACTGCAGACAACGAGAGTCAACATGCAAAAGAAGAATTCAAGCTTTTAAGTGGTATTGGGAAAACAGAAGAAAATATTAAGGCAGCGGCTGACGGTGAACATTTCGAAACTGAAGACATGTATCCCAGAATGGCAAAAGAAGCCAGGGAAGAAGGGAACGAGGAAGCGGCAAAATTATTCGATGATATTGGAAAAGTTGAAAAACATCACGAAGAAAGATATTTGAAATTACTTGAAATGGTAAAAGGCGGAAAAGTTTTCGAAAGAGAAAATGAAATTATGTGGAAATGTGAAAAGTGCGGACATATGCACTTTGGAAAGAAACCACCAGCTGCATGCCCTGCATGTAAACATGCTTATAATTACTTTGAACCACAGGATGTCTGTAGTTTTTAGGTAAATAAAAATAAAATGGTAGACTTTAGCGAATTCAAAAGATTCTGTATCTATAATATGGTAGGATCCCTGATATTATGCGCAGCTGTTGCAGTGGTGTCAGTTTTAGTCGGTAGTTTTACAGAAACAGCGGCTCGAGCATTATATACTTTATTTTTAATGGTAACACATTCCCTAGTTGCGTTATTGTTTATTTGGGATGACGAAAAACAAGGGACATTCGAGAGATTGTCTTTTTTTATTAATACAATATTCTTGATAATAGTGTTAAGTTTTTTAACCTCTGTATTCGGAGTTTGGGAGATTGTCCCAAGTAATTTCATAGGTCACGCATATACATTCTTTTTCATATTAGGATTCGCAGCATTACATGCTGATATCTTATCAAAAGCATTAGGTAAAGAAACATACATAGATAATACAATTTATGTAAATTTCATATTCATGATTGGCGTGGTATTAATGTTGGTACCAACTATTTTTATAACTGGAGCCATGAATCCAGCAAGCGCAAATTACCTGAGTGGAATGTTCTTTAGGATTTTAGCAGCACTTGGAATAATTGACGGAACATTAAGCATCTTAACTATTATTTTCTATAGACTTCATATACATAAATATCCAAAAGCTGAAGATAGTCTAGCGAGTACATGGGGAGATCCAAATACACTACCTAAGGCAAAAGAAGGAAGGGGATTGAGCATATGGGTTTGGATATTAATTATATATTTAGCGATTCAGATATTTTTTCCAATACTGGGCATGATTATGTTTGGGCTATTTTAATTCAGTAATCTTTAAAAAGTCTTTACTCTAAGTTTTGTTATGAAAAAGGTAATTAGTGTAATTTTATTTTTAAGTTTAATATTACTTTCAAGTCTAGTCCTAGCAGAAACAACAAAACTTACTATCCGTATGGATGACCAATATAATTCTTTAGTCCGAGTGAAAGACGGTGACACAACGATTGATAAGTCTCCCGCAATTACTAATTATCCAATGGGCCTAGCCGTATTGGAATATGATAGCAGTAGAAGCCAAGTCGATTATTTCGTTTTAATACATCAGAGCGGAAGTGTGTACCAAAGTTATACTTTAGATGATATAGCCGCTGGAAGTGACTTGAGAGTTGATTTCAGAGAGGGTATGCCTCCAATTATAACAGATCTTGCAGCCGAAGCGGTTGAAGCAGCCGAAGCAGAGGCTTTAGTGGAAGTTGCTCCAGTAGAGGAAGAGTTAGAGAATGAGACAGTAGCACCCGTAGAAGAAGAGGAAGTAGGATTTGATTTTTCTGAGGGATTATCAACCGGTAAAGCAATCTTTTATTCTAGCGACTCAGGGTTCACTGTATTTTCTTGGATCCTTCTAGGAGTTTTAGCAATCGCAGTTGCGATAGTAGTTCTTGGGTTGTTGAAAAATAGACAAAAGGATGAAGTGGATAAATATAAACATGAATTAGAGACAATTAAGAGACAAATTAGAAAGAAAATTAGAGATATAAAAATTCTAAAAGCTAGAGGGATGAAATTAAAGAAGATGATTGAACTAGAAGAAGGATTTTTGGAAGAAAAGAAAGGTTTAGGGAATATAGAAAAAGACCTAGATGAGATGGACAGTAAGAAATAAACGCTATTTATTATTAAGCATTCTAAAGAATTAAAAAGATAACTGTTATTTATGTCATATGCTTCCGTAGCTTCCCAGATTGGGATGACCTACTTTGTAGGCCGCAGTTGACAACTTCGCAGCCGAAAATGCTTCCGTAGCTCAGTTGATAGAGCGCAACACTCGTAATGTTGAGGCCACGGGTTTGATCCCCGTCGGAAGCTTATATTGATGAAAAGTTATTCCCAACCATATAAATCCTTAAAAACATTCTAGTGACCAATCAGTTATGAAAGAGGACTTATTAAAATTTATTAGATCAAATGAATTATCTCCATTCAGCGCATCAAAAGCTCAGATTAAACGCGAGAATAATAGCGTATATAAAACGTCAGACGCAAAAAAAGTTCATAGGTTAGTGATAGGCTTGCTTTCGAGAAAATTTAATTTTGCGCAAACTGTTAATATTTGGGATTATTTCAACTTTACAAGCGAAATACAAACGATTTTGGGCAGGCAAGAATTTTTCAAATCAGTGCCAAAGTCATCTAGAGACTATTTAAAGAAGTTAAAGACACCTAGGAAATCATGGTCGCCTGATTATAACATCGTCGTTGTAACCGAAGATGAATCAACATTTATTGAGCTGCAAAAACTTTCATGCCCGGTCCAGCTCCTAATAAATGAGGATGAAGTCATGGAGCTTGAAAAGTATGATGTTGTTCAAATGATTGATTGTGAAACGTATGGGGGTGTAATCTCAAGGCTCCCACAGAGCTTACCATTGCATAATATAGAAGATGCATATTTAGAGAGATATTTAGAAATGCTCTCCGCCTGGAAAGAAAACTTTTTAAATATAAAAGATCACGTTTCCGGAGAATTAAAAGAAGTATTATCAGAACTCTCAGAACTATTCGCCTTAATAGACCATGAAAAAAACAAAATAATAACAACAGAGGAAGTAGAAAACATAACTGAGGATATAAATGATAAAGTTAATAGCAGATTAAGGGAATTGACTCTATCTGGAGATTCACTTGTGAGGATGTTATCTGAGGGAAAAATTCCAGAAGAAATAGAAACGATAATTCAGAAAGAATTAGAGAAAACTGGCCTGCCGGGGAACATCTTCAACGTCAAAGTTCCGGTAGAAATTGACTATTCTGAGTTAGAGAAATATATTCATTTAGAGAGTGCAACAGAATTTACAAATTTATCAGAAAAGATTAAATTGTCTGCAGGAAAATTAAAACAAGTGCCAAGGTATATACGGGAATTGGAGTCACTAATAGTATTGGAAGATTTTTATTCTGGGATTGCTAATTATCTATCTGTTCAATTGGTGTATCCATCATTATCAGACAACTTACATTTTTCTGGTGCAAAAAATTTGTTTTTAAGTTCACCCCAACCAATAGATTTCCAATTGGATAACTTCTCAAGATGCTCTATCTTAACGGGGGCCAACAGCGGTGGGAAAACAACATTAATAGAACATTTAATACAGAATATTTCTCTTTTTCAGTTGGGCTTGCCAATAGCTGGGGAAATTCATTCACCCCTATTTACTGATATATACTATTTTGCAAAGAATAAAGGAAGCGCTAGTAAAGGAGCGTTTGAAACCCTCCTGACGCAAATGTCTCAAATAAAGAATGGGAAACAGGTTCTAATATTAGCAGACGAAATAGAATCAGTAACAGAGCCAGGGGTTGCAGGAAAAATAATCTCAGCAACGGCAGAATATTTTTTAAGTCAAAATTGTTTTTTGGTGATTGCAACACACTTAGGGCATGAAATTAAAGAATGTTTACCCGAGGGCGCTAGAATCGACGGCATCGAAGCAAAGGGGCTAGACGAGAATTTTAATCTAATAGTTGATCACAATCCAGTTATGGGGCGTTTGGCGCATTCCACGCCAGAATTGATTGTTGAAAAGATGGCAAACTCGAACCCAGAAGAATACTTTAAATTTTTATTTGACAGGATTAAGAAAGAGAAAAAAGATTAGAATAATAGAGGTTGATTCCCAAATAGCACTTGCCAAATAATTGCAATAGCCAAAATTATAAGTGGCACAATATTTCTAAAAAAGTTTTTTATCTTTTCTCTATTAAATTTAAATCCCATTTTTTCTAAATAAATTGTATAAAACGTTATTTCTTTATCTTTTTTCCCAATTTGTGCATGTGTCAATGGGCAGCCAGTAAAAACAATATATTCAACCCATAAAATAATTATCCCGAATGAAATCAGTTCCCAACTAAAAAGAAATGGTGAGCAATATGCTATAATTATTAAAACTAAATGTACCCAAAAAACAATTCCAAAATCTTTGTCCTCCATATCAAACAATCCCAAATTCAGCCAAAACTTCTTCTGGTTTTTTGTAATACTTATTAATAATTCTCTGCACATCTCCATAGTTTTTTATTCCCCTTTGATACATAGTAAAAAGTAGTTTTGTCCGAAGCACAAACTCCTGCTTCAATTTCTCAATTGGTATTCCTGATTTTTGTGAAATTTTATCAAAAACTATCATTTTATCTAAGAAATAAAATTGATCGTCAGACGGGTTCCACCTAATGGGAGTGTTGGTCTTAGCGGATCCATCAGGACTCACCTCTCCTATTTCAGTAATCTCCCTCATTCTTCTTGTTTCATATTTATCAATTATTGTGTGAGTCATAATGGCAACGGCGTCTAAGCTATTAACAAGCATGGGACTTAAAGATATAGGAGGAGTTTGAAGTCTCTGAATTAATGTTTCAACGGAGTCCGCATGAATAGTCGAGATGGAAGCATGACCCGAAGCCATTCCTTGGAACAGTACAGATGCCTCTTTACCTCTAACTTCACCCACAATTACATAATCAGGATTCTGTCTAAAGGAGCCCTTTAGTAAACTAAACATATCAACGTTACCAGTTTCTTGAGCGGACACACCAGTTCTAACAACAGACGGTAGCCAGTTTTCTCTAGGAAGGTTCAGCTCTCGAGTATCTTCAATCGACACTACCCTGTTTTCTGGAGGAATAAAAAAAGCTAGGGCATTAAGCATCGTAGTTTTACCCGAAGCTGTTCCACCACAAAGCATTAGATTCGCCTGATTCTCTAATAAGATCCAAAAGTATGCTAATATTTCAGGGCTAACAGTTTTGAACTCAATTAACTGAATCGGAGTCCAGGGTATTTTTGTGAATTTACGAATTGTAAATGTAGGTCCTTTAGTAGTAATATCCTTAGTATAAGTCGCATTAACTCTAGACCCATCAGGCAGTGAACCGTCAAGAATTGGTGAAGCATAAGAAATATATCTTCCAGTTTTTTGAGCTAACTTTTCAACAAATCCAGCAATTGAATCCATCGAATTAAATTTCACATTAGTTTTTAGGTTTCTAAAAACTCTATGTACTAAATAAATGGGCTCGCCAATACCATTACATTCAACATCCTCGATAAAATAATCCTTCATGATGGGGTCAATCTCATTTAACCCAATAAAGTCCCTATATAAATAATAAAATATTTTTTGAAATTGTTTTTCATTGATACTTATACCGATTTGATTGATGACCATCCTTGCAGTTTTTTCAATATAATTCATAAGATTATCTTTATTGGATTCATCGAATAAATTAATATTCAAAATTTCCCTCATCGAAGTTTTTATGCTTTCAAGGTATCCGGATTCTTTTTCATCTAGGATCGGTTCCTCTACTTCATATATCAATTCTCCAACATTCTCATCCCAATAAATATGAATAGATGCGAAAGGTGCAATTACCATATACCGAACATTGATTTTTGTCTTGTCATCAACCCGTTCAAGACTCGGAACTCGCGGATTAGGATTTATCTTTATTGCCATTTTATTTTTTCTTTTTTTGTTGTATAAAATGGTACGCCTTGCGCGCGCCATTTTATCTTTTAATTTTTTATGAAATGGTACTCAATCTTGAGCATCATTTTAGTCCATACTTCTAATATCTAGATTTTGGCCCTCATTTTTTATAATCAAATCATAACTCGTCGAGGTTTCTCTAAGTTCACGTGATATTTCTGATCCATCATAAGTTATGTTAGACGTAAACGGTAATTCGAATATAATTTCCCATGGATTTCCATCAACTGTTGTAATATTCAAGTTACCCTCAGTTATTGTTAAATCAGGTTCACTATATTCATAACTAGACATCATCTTCCATATAATGAGATCGTTTTCAGCGTCAATTGTAACGGCCCCCTTATCAATATGTAAAATAATCTTTCTTTGGTTTCCTGGGATAACTTTAATCTCATTAATCTTTTGGTTTATCTCCTCCATTGATTCCTTAACTTGTTTAATTAAGGTCTTGTCTTGCGCCTTTTCAATTTGTGGACGGATCCCCGCAATAAGTAAACCTATGATAGTCAAACCAATTAAAGTGTATGTCACAGTCTCAACCCAGATTTGTCCCCTCTTCTTCATCTTAATTTTTAGTCATCAGTCTTTATAAGTTTAGCTCCGATCACGGAATTCGTATCAAATATCACGCAAAACTTTATAAACCAAAATTTTTATGTTAACATATGGCAGACACTACAGACAAAGTAAAGGAGTTACAAAAAGATCCTACACACATTCGTAATATTGCTATCTGTGCTCATATTGATCATGGTAAAACTACATTCTCTGATAATTTATTAGCAGGAGCAGGAATGATGAGTGAAGAATTAGCTGGAAAAGCAAGAACATTAGATTTCCACGACGATGAAACAGAAAGAGGAATTACAATTGATTCAGCCTCAGTTTCTATGGTTCATGCAGTTGACGGTCAAGATTATTTAATTAATTTAATTGATACACCAGGACACGTAGACTTTGGAGGAGACGTAACTCGAGCTATGAGAGCAGTTGATGGAGCTATTGTACTATCCTGTGCTTCTGAAGGAATTATGCCGCAAACAGAAACAGTTCTAAGACAAGCATTGAAAGAAAGAGTTAGACCAATTTTATTCATTAACAAAGTAGATAGATTAATTAGAGAAGTAAAATTAACACCAGAAGAAATGCAAAAAAGATTTATTGATATTATTAACAGCGTAAACAAGTTAATTGCAGAGATCGCTGAGCCAGATTATAAGCAGAAATGGCAAGTTGGTGTTGCTGATGGAACAGTAGCTTTCGGTTCTGCATTCCACAATTGGGCATTAAGTATTCCATATATGCAGAAAAACAATATTTCATTTAAGGAAATTATCGACGCTTATGAAGCGGGCGGTGAAGAATATAAAAAATTAGCAAAGATGGCACCAATCCATGAAGTTATTTTAGGAATGGTAGTTAATAACCATCCAGACCCAGTTACTGCACAAAAATATAGAATCCCAAAGATTTGGCACGGTGATTTAGAAAGCCAGGAAGCTAAAGATTTAATGAGCTGTAATATAGAAGGTGGAGTGGCATTCGTACCAATTAAAATTGTAGTAGATCCACATGCTGGTGAAGTTGCTGCAGGAAGATTATTTGGTGGAAGTATAAAACAGGGTGACGAATTATATATGAATATTGCAAAAACAAAAGTTAGGGCACAGCAAGTTTCTATCTATAAGGGTGCTAGTCGTGTTCAACTAGATGAAGTTGTTGCAGGAAATATTGTTGGTATAGTTGGATTAAAAGATGTAGTTGTAGGAGAAACAGTTTCTACAAATCCAATAGAACCATTTGAAGCAATCAGCCATTTATTCGAGCCAGTAGTTACAAAATCTATTACAGCTAAAAGAACAGCAGATTTACCAAAATTAATTGAGATTCTAAGACAGGTTGGGAAAGAAGATCCATCTTTAAGAATTGAGATTAACGAAGAAACTGGAGAATCTTTAATGTCTGGTATGGGTGAATTGCATTTAGAAATTATTGAAAACAGAATTAAGACAGAGAAAGGTTTAGAGATTGAAATGGGACCTCCAATTATTGTTTATAGAGAATCTGTTGCAAAAGCAAGTCCGGCCGCAGAAGGACGTTCTCCAAATAAACATAATTCATTCTTCATATCAGTAGAGCCACTAGAAGATTCTGTTTCAACAGCAATTGCAGATTCAGTTATTCCAGAAGGAAGAATCAAGAAGAAGGATAAATCCTTAAATGAAACATTAGTTGGGCTTGGAGTTTCAAGGGATGAGGCAGGCCAATATAGAGATATCTATAGGGGAAACATATTTTTAGATAAAACAAAGGGTGAGGTTCACATTGGTGAAGTAATTGAACTAGTTTTAGATTCTTTCGAGGAAGTAGTTAGAGCGTCGCCTTTAGCACGAGAACCAGGTATGAAAATGAAAATGAGCTTAATAGATTTAAAATTACATGAAGATGCAATCCACAGAGGTCCAGCGCAAGTTTATCCTGCAGTTAGAGATTCAGTTAAAGAAGCTATGAAGGGAGGGTCCCCAGTTATGTTAGAGCCCGTTCAAGTTCATCAAGTTGAAGCCCCAACAGATTTTATGGGTTCAATTACAAGTTTAATTTCTACAAAGAGAGGTAGTTTAGTGGACGTTCAACAAGATGAATCAGGTATTACAATTAGAGCTGAAATCCCAGTTAGTGAAATGATTGGATGGACTTCTGACTTAAGGTCTGCAACTGAAGGTCGTGGTGTTTCAAGTTTAGTTAGTCAAACTTTCAAGAAATTACCAGCAGAATTCCAGTCGAAAGTGATTAAGCAAATTAGAGAGAGAAAAGGATTATCTGAAAACCAGTAAATATATTTTTGATCACAATAGTTTTTATAAAGTAAATTCAATTATTCTTGTTATGCATCATAAGAAAATAAGAGATAGCAGAAAATATCAATCTATTAGGCGAAGATTAAGTAGGGCATGTAGCCTAAGTACAGATTGTAATAATTTATTTAAAGTTTATGATGAATCTGGCTCGGCATTAACTAGCGGAAAGATTACTAGAGAAACTTTTCCCGGAAGAGAAGGATTTTATGTCGGAAATTTCCAGCTGGAAATTAGAAATATTTTAGATGTTAAAAGTGGCTCATATTTAAGTGATAGAATAATCAGGGTTGATACGGGAAAAACCCATACACTATAGCATAATAATTCTTTTAAACCAATAATGCAATTTATATTTATGAAAAAAGTATTAATGCCGCGAAAGACTTATGCCGAATTGAAGAAGATGGCGCTTTCGGAAGGTAGAACACCTGAAGTGATTTTGGAGAAAATGTTCAACCTATATGAATGGTACCATAATCAAGAGGGCAATAGAAGTGGAGATGCGGGGGCGGTTCATTATGCAGGTAAAGATTCTCTTGAGATTAAGTCTTCAGCAGAATTTAGGCGTGGTAGCAGAAAGAGCGAGAGGGAATATCATTTGGCAACGCGTGCATATGGCGAACCAAAGCCTAAAATTTCTAGAGAGTCCTTAAAAGAATAAGTTTAAAAAATATTTTTAATAATAATAATTCATGGTTAAGAATTGCCCCGATTGTGGATTTTGGAAAGCGTGTGACCCATGCAGTAATAATTACGATTTAATTAACGAAGATATAAAATCAAGAGAATATAAAGCATCATTGGCTTATCAGCTAAAAGATGCATCCAGAGAAGTTCCTCGCGGGGAACTCCTGGAATTTAAAAAATAAAAAAAAATAAAAATTGAGTTTGATCTCTAATTATTGAGATTTAAGCATTTATTCTCGAATCCAATCTTCTGTTTCTCGGATTGTTTTCTGCAATTCTTTTCTTAAGTTCTTCTTGATGTTCTTCTCTAACTTTTTCAAAGAATTCTTCAACCTCTTCGTCAGTCGCGTTAGTTCTTAATTGATAAACAGATCTTAGCCGATCTTCTTTTCGATCAAGTTGTTCTTTCGACTTTAAAGTCCGATTCTCGATCTTACCAAAAATCTCACCTAGGTGATCAAGTTGTTCCTCTGTCATATTTTCACCATGCCTAGACAAAATTCTCTCCTTTGTTTTAACAGATCTTCTATGATGAAGTTCCAATTTTTCTCTCATCTGCTCAAGTCTTTCAACCGCGCCCTCAGTTTTCTCTTCATTTTTAGCTTCAACTTTTTCCATGTGTTCGGTTGCACGCTCAATATATCGTTCATACCTAGCTCGAGCTTTTTCGAGTAGTTCCGGGTCGGCGTCTTCCAAAGCTTCAATTTCTGCAAGCTTCTCCTCTGCAATTTTTAAACCAATTTCAGCCTTTTTTGCATTTCCAAACGCAAAAGCAAATCGAATTCGGTCACCCATATTATCAAGCCAGTACATTTTAGATTTAGGTCCAATCCCAGCTTCTTCTAATTCAAATGTCTCAAATTCATCTATTTCAACAATTTCAGATGCATTCAACTCAACAATTTCAGATGCATTCAACTCAACAATTTCCGTTTCGTTTTCTTCAGCTAAAACTAGACTAGTCATGGCTGAAAATATCAATAGGGTAATAGTTAGTAGTGCTATTGTTTTCATTATTTTCTATACCTCCTTTCAAAATTTTCAGTATGAATTTTGATTGGACTAGCCTGCCCAATACTTTTAACAGATCGCATATCCATCTTAGTTAAGTAAATATTTCAAAGATCATATGCCCATATACACCCAGGAATAACCAAATCCCAAGGATTTTTCCGGTCTTTGAAATTAATTTAATTACATTTCGTTTTTTCATAATACCAGTAGGTGAGAAGTTTATTTAATTAGTATGTGAAACAAGCTGTTAACAAGATGAAACAATATTATCTAAGTTTTATTTTATTCTTATTTCCGTATGGTACTTTTTGTATTAATTCTTTAGCACCCAGGCTCCTAATTTTTCTAGAGAGTCTAACTTTTGATATCCCAAGATCTTTTGATATACTACCAGTCCATGCTTCGCGCCCTTTTTTGCCGGCTAAATATTTCACAATTCTCTTTTCATCAACTAAAAGGTTCTGTGTGAGTTTTTTTATTTTTATAGTTTTTTTAAAATATACGTAATATAGAATTCCGCCAAGAAGAACAAGCACCCCCAAATAATACGGATAATTGCTACCATTTCCTGGAAGTTCGTATAAAACAATAATCTTATTAGATTGAATATTATCCCAAGTTATAATCACTTGCCGTCCGTTTGTGCCAATGGTTGTTTCTACAGGGCTAATTATTTTATCTTTGGTAAGAATTGCACTCTCTGGCAGAATTAATTCTATGTCATCACCCATCGAGACATCGTTTAATATAAAATAATATGTTGACCCTGATTTTTCAATGAGACGATCAATGGTAACTATGCCATCCATCGTAGTTTCAGTGCCATCAATTTCATATGTAATAGCAGCATTTGCTAGTGAGAGGGTAAATAAAAACAGAATAACAATATATTGTCTCATTAGTTATTTAGGGTACTATTGTTTTTAATTCTTGTGATTAGATAACTTTATAAGTTATTTAGGGGTTTTGTTTTTATGGGCTTGTAGGTTAATGGATAGACTCTCCGGTTTCGGCCCGGACTATAGGGGTTCGATTCCCCTCGAGCCCGTATTATGTTTTTATCGAACCCAAGGGGCCCCGTAGGGGTTCTCGCACCTCCTTGGTGTTTAACAACGCAGCTCACATCAGTGAGACCGATGTTAGCGAGCAATTTACTTGCGACGTCGATTCCCCTCGAGCCCGTATTATGTTTTTTGTCACAGTTATGTAAATATTTATATAGCCAGACTATCTATTTTATTCATGGCAGAAAAGATGAATTCCAAAGATAGGCTAGATTTAATCACAAGGAATATAGCCGAAATCATTGGTAAAGATGATTTAGAAAAAAAAATCAAATCAGGTAAAGACATTTCCTTGTACTGGGGAACAATGCCAACGGGTAGTATCTCAATCGCATATTTTTTCCCGATGATGAAGATAGCAGATTTTTTAAAAGCAGGTATTAAAGTTAAAATTCTTTTAGCAGATTTACACGCAGCATTAGATTCAGTGCCATGGGAAGAATTAGAAAAAAGGACAGCGTATTATAAGAAGGCAATTGTGACAATGCTTGAAACAATTGGAGTTCCTGTAGATAACTTACAATTTGTGCAAGGCAAAGATATACAAGTTGATACAGATTATTATATGGATCTTCTAAAGCTTTCTACAATTGCCAGTATTCATGATTCAAAGAAAGCAGCAAGTGAAGTTGTGAAATTAGGGGACAATCCTAAATTATCAGGTGTAATTTATCCACTTATGCAAGCTTTGGACGAGGAGTATTTGGGCGTAGATATTCAATTTGGTGGGTTGGACCAAAGAAAAATTATGGTGTTTGCTCGTGAAAATTTACCGAAGATAGGATATAAGCAAAGAATTGAAATAATGAATCCACTCATTAGAGGCCTTGTTGGCGAAAAGATGAGTTCTAGTATAAAATCAACAAAAATTGATTTAATGGATGATGAATCCGTTGTTAAGAAAAGAATAAATAAGGCAGATTGTGTCGCAGGTAATCCAGATAATGGGTTAATGGCATTAGCACAATATTTGATATTCGGAGTAAAAGATAAATTTGTAATAGAAAGACCAGATAAGTATGGTGGCAATCTTGAATTTAATAATTACAAGGAGTTAAAAGTAGCATTTGAAGCAGAAAAACTCCATCCAATGGATTTGAAGGCTGGAGTCGCATCAGAGCTAAACGAATTATTATCTAATTTTAGAGACAATGCCGAATTGACAAAATTACATAAAGCGGCTTATCCTCAAGATTAACAGCTTTAAACTTTCACTAGGTTGCCTTAGCAATATCCCGCCCTTTCAAATATTCCCAAAATACTATCTCCATGCTCTTTTCTTCTCATGGTTTTTTTAAAGAAAAAGGTTTGTCTTAATCCAGCTTCCTGTCGGTTAGTATGCTCCCGCCCCCATCTACTCAATACTACTTCAAGATTATCATATGTCAACGGTCCATCAATCCCAAATCTATGGATTATACCCCAATTCTGTACACAAGGAATCTTATATAATGGAACATTTGTATCTAGTCCATTTGGAAGATTAAAATAGTTCTGTCTTTGCGCAATCCCAATATGAGTCATTCCTGCATTTAAACCATATGTATCTAGTCCTGCCGGTACAATGGTGCAAAAGGAATCTTCCTCTGGATCGGTAATGTGTGCAAGATCATTTGCTTGGAAGAAATATTTAATTGGAATAGAATTGAGAATTCTTTTAGACACAGTTTTATCAACATCACGTAATTCTCCCAGATATAATGCACTTCCTAAGCAATTAGATCCACAACTAAAACTTCTCGAATGATTGATCCTTTCTTTAGATACCATTTTGTAATTTTATCAGAACTCTTTTTGACCCTAAACACCCTGTGTTACTTCTTCACTAACTTGAATGTCTTCCTTATCTGCTCCAGCCTTTTGATCTTCTTTCACTGTTTCATCCTGGGCTTCAGCAATTTGTTTCATTCTTTCTTCAATAGCCGCTTCAGCACTCTTAAGTTCTTTTTCTTGTCTATCAGCGATTTTCTTTTTCTTCTTAGGCTCTTCTAAAACTAAAGCTTCCCCGACAAATTCTTCTAATGTAGGAAGAGGCTTATCAATCTTATGTGCTTTCATATATTCTCTAGCAAGTAACCAGAAAATTAACCCTAAGGATTTATTGGATTTATTGTTAGCAATAGCAACTACATCAACGTCAGCTGTGTGATTGTTTGTATCACAAATTCCACAAACTGGGATTCTAACTCTTTTTGCGTCCTTTAGTGCATTTTTATCTAACCATGGATCACAAATCATAATCATCTTTGTTTCAAAGAAGTTTTCTAATTCAGTATTAGTTAAAACACCACTTGGATATTTCTTTGTAAATGTTCTAACTCCTGTTAATTCAGAGAACATCTTAGCAGCTCTCCATCCAGCCTCCCTCTTACAAACCAAAGTCCATTCACCGGGCTTATATTGTTTGATAAAGTTAATCGCCTCTGATAATTTTTTATCAACTAAAAGTGTGTTCAAAATTGCAAGACCATCTAATCTTCTTCTATAAACATATTTCCTCATTGTAGGAGTAATAACTTTTGTTCCAAGGTAGGAAGCTGTCTTAATGTAATCTTCTAAGTCTGTTAGAATTGTTTCTTCTTTAGCCGCAGCTCCATCTTCAACCTTTGCAACTTTAGTTTTAGGTCTTGGGATTTCATCTGTCTTAGTTTTATCTTCAGTTGTTTTTTTTGTAACCATTTTTATAATCTCGTTTCAGGAGTTATTGCTACTTTCTGTTTCCAGATTCCGCACCTGATAAAATATGGGAGGATTTTGGGTTTAAAAAGGTTGTGCCACATATTTCCATCGCTTCTTTTTATTTTTTTCCACCTTTCCCCTTCGCTTTCATCGCCCTCTTAATGGTATAATTAATTGGGTTCTTTATACCCACTATTGGAGGCCTATGTATTCCAAATTCTTTATAGATTGGTTTATCATAATTCGGAGGAAGTCGCTTGTTCTTCCCATACCATGCTACTTGTGACTTTATATAACCCTGTTTTAACGGATGATAATTTTTTTCATTCCACTCAGCTATTTTTTCTTCAATATAATCCTGAGGAAATTCAAGACTGCTATAAAATGATAAAAGTAAAGAAAGGGCCCTTTTTCGTCCATCATCCTCGATTCCATCTAAAATTTTTAAAATAATTGGAGGGAACATGTCCTCAGTAATGGTCAGCCCCTCTAGATCAATTCCCTCACCATCATATTTTTTAACTTTTTCAACAGGCACACTGGCCTTACCCCATTCAAGAGCCCGAGCCAAAAGCTCTCTAGCTTCACCTTCTTCGCAGTTCGGCATGAATGATTTTGGCTCTTTAATTTTTAATGGATCAGCGTCAGTCGGCTTAAAATCCTTAACACGATCTTTATCAACAACAACTGAGGCGAACGCTGTTTTTTCATGGAGTGAATATGGAGCTCTAAACAAATGACGCGAAGAAACCAGCACAACATCAACAGAATCCTCAGTTGATTTAATGGTATCCTCTATTTTAAATTTTTGAGTAATATTTTTTCTTATCTGCCCCCCATAAGAGCTTGCAGCTTCTAATTTAGCAGTATTTATTTTGCAATTTTCGCAAAAATCAATTTCCCTAGTGGATATCCGCTCCATTTTCCCATTACAAGAGGAGCAAATAATTTCTTTTCTATTAGATTTCATATGTTCAACCTCAGTCCTGCATTTAATGTCTTTACAAATATATTTTCCAATTGTTTTTTTTATGGTCGGAGTTTGGCAATTCGGGCACATATGTTCAGATTTTAATTCGCCCTTCTTCTCAAGTTGTTCTCTCCCGGTCAAGTCTAATATTTCTTTATTCATAGGTTCTCGTATTTTACTAAAAATATAACCAGCAATCAGTCTTGGCCACTCGGGGAAATGGTCCTTAGTTTGTTTATCGTCCATATCTTTTGGAAAAGCTTTAAACGGGACTATAATGTGGAATCCTTTGCTACCCGAAAATTTAATCCCGTAATTTTTAATCCCATGTCTCTCTAACTCATTAGTCAAAAGTCTGGCAGCAATTTTAGAATAATCAAGATATTTGGAGTCGATGTCGATTAGAAAGTCCCAACCAGATCTAATAGTATTGTATTCACGGGGTGTCATGTCGGTATTTATGTCCAGTGGATTATACCAGATCTCCTCTGAGCAATGAAATGATGTCGCCCCTTGTTTTGCGGCGTTGAAGATGTCTGTTGGATAGTCAAAGCAGTCAGGTCGTTTCGCAAAGAATTCATTATTAAAATTAGCCACACTTTCTCTATTTTTACAAAAATTAAACATAGCCTGTTGAATGTCTTTACGGGCGTAGTAAGATGTCGCTATTACCTGAACTTTCTTGGGGGGATTTTTCTCGGATTTTTTCATGATCTTCTAAAACACCCACCCCTTTTATAATTAATTCTTTTGAACAATAACTTTAAATAAAATATACAGCTATTTTGTGTATGTCAAATAAAGGTGATAGTAACACGACTGGAAGAATCTTTACTAATTTATTAAACAAAAACAAACAAGGACACCAAAGAAGCACGAGAACCTTCGCAGGAAAACGAGGGCAGCAGGAAATTGTCGGTTTTGTTTTAATTGTGGTGCTAGTTGTGGTAGGTTTAATGATATTTTTAATATATAGTTTTACCTCAGATAGATCAGAAATTAGAGGGAATGATATAGTTTTGGGGAATTTAATGTCTTCGATGATTAGCTATACGACAAATTGTACAATCCAAGGAGAAAAACAAACTATTCAAAATTTATTCGAAATGTGTTATAATGGTAAAAAATGTGATTTAGACCCAAGAGATTCTTGTATCGTTCTGGAAGCATATTTATCAGAGATTTTAGGTGCAGCATATAGTACGGAGAGCAGAATAGCTGGAATGAATATAGAGTTTTATATGGATAATGCAGGTGCAATAGAACCAGTAGAGAGCTTTTCCACAGTTTCGGTTGGGAATTGTAGCTATGGTAATAATCGTGGTTTTGAGATGCCTTTAGGTGGATTAGATGATGTATATATAATGCTTAGAGGGTGTTAGAGTTTTGAATAACTGATTCAATTTGTTTTTCTAATAGTGGAATACCATTTATTATTATATTCCAGACTATCTCTAAATTCATCCCAAAATAATGATGAACAATTTTATCCCGCGTCCCCGTAATTTTTCTCCAGGGAATTTCAGGATGTTTTTCTTTTAGGGTTTGTGATATGTTTTTTATTGCTTCCCCAATTATTTCTATTTCTCTAACAATTGCATTTTGTTTCATTCGGTTAGTATTTAGCTCTTCCTCAGTCAGGTTAATGGAAAACTCAGATATAGCCCTAATACTATCAAGAATATGTTCGAGGAATATTCTATCTCTATCTTCATTCATAGTAGTCTAATTTCCTGATTTAATATTTTTTCTTTTAGTAGGGGGTTTAATCCCTTGTATGTTACTAAGTCTATTTTTTTATCCAATGCTAACTTAATATCGTCTTCTATATCTATAAAATCAAATCCAGCACCTTTCGGGGGCTCTATCAATATATCTACATCACTTGCCTTTTTTTGTTTACCATCAGCATAGCTGCCAAAAACTCCAGCTTTTTTAACATTATATTTTTTTAGAATGGGTATAATCTTCAATTTAATAAATTTGATATTATCTTTTATTTTTTGCTGAAGAAGTTTTTTGTCAGCTTTCTGCTCTAGCCTATCTAACTCTTTTTTAGATAAGCCTGCCCCCAAATAGATTCTTTTTTTGCTAAATTTATTATAATTACGAATAGAAAGAGTCCTATAATAGTATTTTTTATTATTCCTTTCCTTAATCTCAGTATATGTCATATATTTTGTACGTCCACATAGTTTATAAATCTTTTGTTGTGGACGTACAAGGTTGGTTTCAGCAAATTAGAGTTAGGATTTATTGAAAAAGCATTCTGAGGTTAGAAAAGTATTTAAACTATAGTTCATCTATAGTATAATGGTAACTACAATTCAGCTTAATGAACCTGTGAAAATTGCATTAGATCAAATGAAAGATTTGAAAAAACAAACTTACGAACAAGTCATTTTACATCTATTAGAACTCGTGGAGCATCAGAAAAGAGAACAAGAGGCTTTAATGATTGAAGGTTATAAGGAAATAGCTGAAGAAAGTCTTAAAATTTCTAAAGAATTCGAGCGAATTGAAGACTTTGGAGATTGGGAGTGGTAATGAAAATAAATAGGGGCGATATCTTGTTTGTTGATTTTGAACCAGTTAAGGGCAGCGAGCAAGGAGGGTTTAGACCATCCCTGGTTTTGCAGAATAATAAGGGAAATCTATTTAGTCCATTAACTATTGTTGCGCCGATTACATCAAAAGAGTTTTTAAAAGAATATCCAACTAATGTTTTTATTCCCAAGGGAATTTCTAACTTAAAAAAGGATTCAACAATTTTGCTTAATCAAATAAGAACAATTGATAAAACAAGAGTCAGGAAAAAAGTTTGCAATTTGAACGATTTTTATATGAAAAAAGTTGAAATAGCCTTAAAAATTAGTTTAGGTATCAATTGATTTGTGCTCAGAGGGTGTTAAAATACTAGTAGTTTGTCAGAAAATCCCTTTCTACCATCGAAATTCCTTCGCTCCCCCTTACTAATTAGAGGGATGCGATTGAATTAAAAAGAATCTTGAGATTGAGAATCTTGAGATTGAGAATCTCAGTAGAATCAGATATCAAATTATCCATTATTAACTTTCAAACATTAATTTCTAATATCATCTTATTAGCTATCAAAAATGGCTTATGGCTTATTTTGTTCTTTTTCCGAATCTTTTCAAAATCAATAAAGCCAAATCTTTCCAAGACTTTTAGATCTCTTCTAACGCTTTTTTGATCGCGATCCAATATGCTCGAAAGCTCATAAATAGAGCCAGGATTCTTGTTTTTTATGACATGAAGCATCTTAGCTTTCTCTCTTGTTAGTAGATTTCTAAGGAGTTCTAGGTCTTCATTCGGGTTTTTATGACTTTCATTCAACATTTTGGATACAAAACTCTTCTCACTAGCATTAAGTTTAAAGTATCTAGTTTTTATTTTAGATGGCATGTGGCTATATCTCCAGTAATTCTTTAAATTTATTTCTATATTCTTCAATTTGATCTGATGTTAGCCTATCTATAAAATCTCTAATCTTATAGTTAAAGTTTTCTGCAGATTCAACTGCATATTGTGTGCTTTGTTCACTGGAATCAGAAGAAGTATAATATTGTGCTTGTGTTCGACTTTTTTTTGAGTGGATTATATCGGAATTATCCAGTCTAAATATTTTTTTTAATAAAAAAATAGATACATTATGATTTTCGGATTTTATCCCTATCTTAAATAATAGTGCTAATAAGGAATTATACATACTGTAATATGAAAGAGGAATAGAATCAGAATAAAGGCTATTTTCTTTTAATATTTTTGCAGACTTGAGGCTATCAAAAGATTTTTCTAGATATGATATCTTTAAATTCTCCGAGGGGTCAACTAGTTGTAAAACTTTTAATTTTAGAAGTTTTTTAAGATTAACAATACTCGTCATAAAATTCCTCGGCCCCCTTGATTATAATATGAGATTTAATAATTTCTTGTCTTAGAAGATTGTCTTTATCGAATTTTCCAGATTTTATGTTAATTTTTGAATTTAATAATTCAATTGATTTTTTTATTTCGGGGTTCACTGCGTTAATATAGATATCAATATCACTCCTACTATGATTCAAGCCCCTAGCATAGCTGCCGAAAAGTATTGCCAGTCTTATATTACTATCTTTTATAATTTCTTCAAAAATTTGTCTTAAAACAGGCTCTTTTATTATTATTTGTTTTTGTTTATAAAGTTCTAAAGATATAATTGCATTCCTAGAATGAAAATTTTTTTTAAGAAAAAATAGCTTATTCCTACCAGATATTTTAAAATCAACAATATTATCTCTAGTCAATGAATCGAGTATGCGCTTGATGGTCATATGATTCGTTTTAATTTCTCTAGCTAGCCCCCTGGCATGATTTTTGCCCAGCCTCAACTTTTCCAAGATTGCAAAACAAATGTCACTTTTTTGTTCCATATGTAACTATTATGTTTCAGTACTTTATAAAACTAACGTTTAAGATTGATCGTTGAGATCATTTATGAAATTTATTTATTCATAATTGTACTTATATTCAAGTTTAGTTTGTCTCGTCTAAATATATTGAGTGTAATTTGTTTATTATTGACAGATTTGTCAATAATTTTTTTCATAGTCCTCATATCTAGTTTTTATCCTCGCTGCCATGCACTATATTGTAATTAAAACTTTATAAATGTATGCATGGGGGGCATTTTGTGCCAGGGGTTTACAATCAAATATGCAAAATCTGTCACTTTTTCACATGACACCGAAACGTTTAAAAAGGGTGGGTAACCTGGAGGTTTAGACATAGCAGTTTATCGAGGACATAGGGCAAAAGCTTTATAAAGAATAACTTCTGTTATGACTATGTGTTGAATAGTTTACTATTTAGCAAAAACTAGGTGCTAAAGTCTTCGGATTTTGGCAAGAGATGACCTTATAGCGCTCCCTAGTTATAAGATCCGACCGGGCTATTAGAAAATGCTAACTCGAATTACTCGAGGCCTTGAATAAGGCGGTTAACCTAATAGTACTGAAAGGAGGTTTAATAAAAATAATGAAAAAAACAATGTTTAGAAAAGCTGTTAGTGTTTTGACTAGTGCTGCACTTTTAGGTTCAACTGTTGGTATGGCTGCTGCTGTATCTTACCCTGCTCCATTCAATGCCGGAAATTCCGCTGTTGTATACGGTGCAGATGCTGCTGAATCTGATATGATTGCTGCAACTTCTATTCAAAGCGATATTAACGCAGCTTTAGTAAGCGATGGGTCTACTGAAACTACTGTTGAAGGTGGCGAAACTTACAAACTTGAAAAATCAAACGAGAAGCTAAATCATGGTGAGGCATTACAAACTAATGTTCTTTCTGATGGTAAATTAGATAAGGATGAATTTCCTACTCTATTAGCTGATGGTATTTTTGAGGGTGTTAGTGACACTGAATATGATTTCAATCAGAAAATTTACCTAGCAGATGAGCAAACTGAATTAATCGTTAATAACGATTTAAATGATAGGGAGCCAACACTAGGTGTACATTACGCTGACGAAGGTAATATTTTAACTTACAACATAACTTTCGAGGATGCTTTAAACATGACTGACCTTGCAACAAAAGATATGATGATTCTTGGAAAAGAATATTATGTTCTTTCTTCCGATGCTGATACAGTTACATTACTAGATACTGCATCTACTGTAACTTTGACTGAAGGAGATTCTACAACTGTAGTTGTTGATGGTGTTTCATATGATGTTTCAGCTACTATCTATACTGATGGTGCTGTTTTCACTGTAAATGGTGTTACATCTGATCAGTTAGAAGACGGAGGTTACGATAAATTAACAGCTTTATCCATAGGCGATAAAGATGTTTATGTTGTAGCTAAAGACGTTAGGTATTCTTCAAAAGATACAGGTATTAGTGAAGTAGAATTCTCTATTGGTGCTGGAAAGATTGTCTTAGACAGCGGAGCTACAGTTCAGCTTAACAATAATAATGTTGATGGTCTTATTGCTACTGTAAGTAGTACGGATATCGACCTTGTTTGGGATGCTGACGATAACCAGTTCTTAACTGGTAGCGATGCTGAATTAGAGATGCCTTTATTTGGTGCTATTAAGTTAGTTTACGGTGGAATTAATTTCCCCGAAGCAACTGAAAGCACAGAACTTGTCTCTAGCGAGAATTACATTACTCTTGATACAGAAATTAAGGATGGTAGTTTGAGTTTACCTATAATTTATAGGGACGACACAACTTCTAACTTTACTGGATTAGGTGAAGATGTAAATAATAAGTTTACAAGTAATGCTACTGCTGATTCATTCAACCTAACTCTTGCAGAGGATGAGGATACTTCATTTGTTGTTACTTATATCAAGAACGACGAAGGTTATTCTTATGCTTTCAAGGTTACTAGCGTTGGTGTAACTACAGATGGTGAACCTACATTAGAATTAGCTAATCTAGTTTCTAGTGGACAGGATTATACTGGAACTAACAAGTTAGAAGATATTGGTGCCGATATAGACTTAAGTGATATTACTATTACTTTTGTTGCAAATCAGACAACTGAAAATGCGACTATTCAAGTAAGTACAACTGTTTCTGGAGCTAACGTCTATTCCGATAGATTAGTTACTGCAGAAGGTTTACAAGTAATGTTACCAACTCTTGGTGATATTACTGAGAACGGTACTGAAACTCCGAGCTACAACGTTACTTCTTGGAACATGACTCTTAGCGAGGAAAACAAGGACAACGATGTTGCTGCAGGTGACCAATTTATTGCAACTGTTGCGTCTACGGACACTGACGGTATGCAAGTAAATGCGGTTAACTTAACAGAGAAAGAGTTGCAATCTGATGATAACATGTACATTGCGTATATGGATTCTCAACTTGCTTCTAAGGTAGAAATGGACAAATCTGGTGACACAAACACTTTTGTAGTTAAATACAATGGTGAAGAAGTTACTGTTGATTTAACTGTTGCTACTGCTGATGCTGTCGTAAGTTCTGGAGAAGCTGGTG
>Ga0233431_1001330_pt1 | contig 43599 bp, 38 predicted proteins | sample SI_118_April2016_FD_179867 | JGI IMG/M metagenome (GOLD analysis project Ga0233431, IMG submission 179867) | Seawater microbial communities from Saanich Inlet, British Columbia, Canada - SI_118_April2016_200_MG | ecosystem: Environmental > Aquatic > Marine > Inlet | place: Canada: British... | reverse complement strand
ACCTGGTGGTTAACCTTTAGTCAGGTGGGAGTTGGATCTCTCGATCCTCACCCACTGGGTAGCAACAACCAATTTCATTCCGCCTGTGCGGAACTCCCAAGATTTCGGATTTATCTTGGCACGACGATATTCGATATTCATCTTTTAAAAAATCCCAAATATCTTCGATTGGAACTTTAGTCCGCAATGAATCTCATAGCCGGCCATGGCTCTGGGGTTTCTACCATTTAAAAGGTTTCTGCGCCGTCAACGTCAATCCAATTCTATTGTCCACAAATTCATCATTCGGATCAGGACTTGTACGGTTGGTATAAGTATAAAGCAACCCCAGCGTAAACCAGCGATAAAACATCCAATCTACGCCACAACGACCTTGATACGTTTCGTCTTCCGTTGCCTGATTCAGAAGAATGTCAATTTCTTCATTCGCGTATCTATTTTTTCGATATGTTCCATTGGCAAAAACGTTGAGATTTTCAACCGGTGTGTATTCAACGCGACCAAAAGCGCCGCCGAATTTCGTAAACCCCCTGGGTACGACCTCTACAAAACCATCATCCCATCCAGACCTGACACCTAAAGAAACGCTCCCTCGCCGAAAACGTTTTTTCAGCTCAATCAAAGAAGTTACGCCAGGATCCAAACCGGGTACTCCGGGCAATGAGGTATCGCCAGTCGGTTTGTAATATCCCAAACCCAATGATAAAGAGGTAGAAGGTGAAAAGCTATGGTCAAAGCCGGCGCCAACATCATGGATCTCATATTGTATGGGGAAATCAATAGATTTCCGGATAGAAAGACTATAATAGAGGCTACCACCTGTCCTTACTCCAAATTGGTGAACATAGGCGCCTCGCATATTATGTTCGTCTAGGTCTCGCCAATTTGTGTAATAATCAGGCTGATCATAAACATACCTGAAATTCTCATAACTCAAGTCCAGCCCATCTTTCTGGGTGAACCAATATGACAGCGTTGCAAATGGACCCTGCTGCCTCGCATCTTCCAAGGACGGGTCGTCGTTATCCAAAATATTGTACATATATCCAACCACAAAATGGTTTTTTGGGCCAAATTGGAAATCCAGAGCCCCCCTGGCGTTATTTCTTTGATAAGCACTTAGCGTATTGGCAACCCTTTGCGTTACCGGAAATTGATCAATATCTGCAAGAAAATCATTTGACTTAATATAGGTATCTGTCAACCTAAAAGTTAGATAACTGCCGATTTTCTGCCAAAACTCCAAATTGCCTCTATGCTGGATATAATCATTTCTTGTGTTTTTATGGTATTTAACCCAACCAAACTCGTAATCCAGTGCTAACCCATTGCTACCCGAATCAGCACTTATCTTCAGGCCGGGCGAAACCGTTGTTGTATAATCTGCAATCGGGTTTTTGTTGAGCAGTGTAATATTGTCATCGTATTCTCCTTTTACACTTATCCTCGGCGTTACTTCAATCTTGTAGGCCCCTTTTGTCGGCGTAGAAACAGTGCCACCCTCAAAAAAATCGCTAAGAGTACCAGCGGCGCCTTCCAATATATTTTCGCCGCCGGACGGATTCTCATGTGGCGGGATTTTAGCAGATAGAGATTTCATCGAATCTTTGCGGGCCTTGACTAGGCTGGCAGCAGTGTAAGAATCCTCTTCCACATTATCGTGCCCAATCCTAACTTCGACATCTCTCACATTTTCATGCGCCTGGATGGGAGTGTATATGGGGTTGGTGAACCGACCTTGCAACTTAACGTTGCAGACTGGAGAAACGATGAGGTCATTGATCTTTATGGCGGATTTTTTAGCGGACATATGCTCAGATAAACTGATCATCCTGGTTGAAGAGTTTTTTTTCTGTTCGCCGGTTGAATGTGATTGCATTTGATTTGAAGCAACGGAATGGCTCTTTATCAGTGAATAAAGCTGTACCCGACCCACATTGGATTGGCCCTGTTCACCGAATGCAGAAGTAAGCTGGCTGGTGGTAAAAAAAAAGAAAGAAGAAAACAAGATGAACAACAAAAGAAAAGCCGCAAGGCCTGGTTTAGTAGTAGAAATATTTCTCGGAATTGTTTTCAAGCCTATCACATTACAAAACCATTGCTATTGAGGGTCTCGACTTTTCCCTTCAAGTTGTCAGCTGTCAGTTTTCAGTTATCAGTAGCAGCATTTTCTGATAGATGAACATCGATAAAACCCATATCTCGCAACATGATTCTCAATTTGAGTTCTATCATGAATGTGGTCAGAACGATGTCCGAAAACTGGATATCAGCTATCCTTTGAAGGTCGACAAGCGTGTGGTGCATTAGAGAGTATCCAATAAGTGTTTGATTTGATCCCTTTCGGCCTCCAAATGATCCAGTCTGAAGTAATCATCATGGGTTTCCAGTTCATGAAAAAATCCTTCCTTCACTTTAACATCCAGTTCAAGCACATCATGCACCCCATATTTTTTAGATAGAACAAAGAGATCAGATTCTACCTTGAGCAATTTCTGCTTGAGATAGAATCTAAGGCTCTCTTGTAAGAGCGCTTGGGGAGGAACGTGAAATGCCTTAGCTACTGTTTCCAAAATTGCCATTGGCCATCTCCATATAAATTGTTATCCTGAAAATCTCGGTATCCTGATGTGTATTAATAACTAAGCATAGTCAAGTAGTTGAGATTTTTCAACGGTAACGTATGATTGATAGTCAAGCCCAACAGAGCTGAAAACTGACAACTGATAACTCCTATGACATACAACTTCATCGTCTTTTCCTGACCTATGCCCCTTATGATGGTCGCCGGGCCGGTAAACCGCCCAGCATACCCTCGACGCTTATATCTTCGTCCACATCCGGCCAGTGGATACCTTGTCCGCCTCCGATTATTTGAAAGTTTTGGTGTGCCTTCTGTGATGCTTCCGATAGTCGCCAAGACCAAGCCAGAGGGACACTTACTGTTCGCCCATCAGCAAGAAAAACTATGATTTCCTCTTCAGAGACCCGAACATCCAATAACCTCGGTTCTATCATCTTTCCTCTGTTCTTTGCGCCTTCGCGCCTTTAATCCTATCACCTGGTTTTCTGTCGCAAAAAAAAAGAAAATCGTTATATTGTATCAGTTGTCAGTTTTCAGTAACAGCATATTGGTGTTCATTGGTCTTCTTTTAGGGATTTGCTGAGTCCCACGAGCATCGCCGAGAGTTCTTTTGTTTCCTGAATCCACTTTTTGCCAACTGCTGGTTCAATATAGTCAATATCAATACCAATGTAAATTTGTGTTCTTAATTCTCCACAAGAACCTTTTGAATATTGCAGAAACCTGACAAAATCTTTTTTTGAGTCCCGTTCCAAACCTTCTGCAATATTGCTTGGTATTGATAAAGCAGACCGGGTAATCTGATCACGAAACCCAAAATCTCTAATATCTTGAAAATATTTATACAAATCCGCACATAATCGTGAAGACCTCTTCCATACTTCCAAGTCCTCAAATTTCAAAATAACCTCCAGTGCTGATAACTGAAAACTGGCAACTGATAACTGCGGCTATGCCGCGTTAGGGTACATAAATCGTATCGAAAGATCTCAATCTGATATTAAGCTCAGGATATTTTCCCGAAAGTGCTTTTTTGAGACTATAGGGGATATTCCGTTGTCTTCCGCTAACCATACGAATAATCATAATATTTTCAGTATCGGCCCACTCATCAAAACCGCCGGCATAAGCAATCATCTGGAAAACGGTCATACCCCCTTCAGCCAAATCATATTGCCCGGGATTCGTGATCTTTCCTAAAAGGTAAATCGGTTCTTTCTTCTCCAAATTCAAATGTTGCAAATAGGCCACGTAAATCGTATCGCTTGCATTGATTTTCGGCAGCTTTGAGGGATCAGGGTCCTTGGCGTCGAGATATTCCTGCAAATCAAATCGTTCCATATTGCCATCCCTGAACATCACCATCACTTTGGTCAAATCAGCATCATAGGTCCCGCCCTTTGCCAAAGAGAAAATGTCCATCAGGTTCATATCCGGAATAGGTTCATAAATCCCCGGATCTTTGACACCCCCAAAAATCCTGACCATTTTTTTTGGCTCAGTAGCTTCCTGGCCAGCAATTTTCATATAACCGATGTACACAGAATCACCATTTTGGACTTTTGGTATTTTGGCCGATCCCTGTGTACTTTGAAGTATTAAGTTGTTCAGATCATATGTTTGAGTTATATTCTCTCTTACCAACAACGTTTTGGCTAAGTCTGCCCGAATCGTGTTTCCACCGGCAAGAATCATTAAATCAAGAATATTCATGTCTTCTTTCGGTTCATAAACTCCTGGATGAGCCACCGCACCAAAGATGCGAACCTTGCTGCCCGTATCCTCTTCCAGCTTTGAGCGAGGAGGTTCCCAAGCACCGAGGGTACGCTTTACGTCTCCAAAAGCAGCAGAAATAGGCACAAAAATAGAATCATTTTCATGAACAGGCGTGAGCAACCTGACATCGCCAGTAACGGTGTACTGATAAAGATTTACCCGTACGTTCCGAGTTTGTCCTCCCCACCTGCGGGTAACTGTAACCTTGCTCATGATGGCCCCATCCACCGCACCGCCCGCAACACTCAGGGCCCCCTGAATATTGTCGGATTCCGGTATGTTGTACCATCCCGGCCTGGCCACATGCCCCCCAATCTGCGCATAGTGCCTTTTCTCGATGATGTTCACATGAACTTTCGCGGAACGAGCGAGATATTTCGGAAGCCGGTTTGCAATAAGCTTGGCTACTTCTGTTGTCAGCAAATTCTTGACGTAAACATGACCATACTCGGGAATGTATATATAACCGGATTTATCGACCTCAATCTGGTTCTGGGTTACCTTTCTCTCTATCTCAGACAGCTCGGTACGGCTCGGCTTTTCGGGAATGTTGATGAAAAGAAGATCCCCGCTGTCAATCTTTCTCTCGTATTTTTTCGGGGTAGGCGCCATCAGCACATCATTCGGCTCCAGGGAAACCCGGCCCTTGGCTCTTAACTCCCGAAATCCGGTCTTGGTACTACGCCTGATCTTGATTCCCGAAAAATCCCCTCCCGCAACAAGCCCGCCCGCCATTTCCACCAGATCATCGAGATTGGATACCTGGGGAACACGGTACCAACCCGGGTAATTGACCCCGCCGCTGATGTTGACATAGCGCATGCTGTCAACAAGCCTCACAACCGGTCTTTCCCCTTTGGGTAAAAGTTCCCTCAGAACCGTGATGATTTTCTTTTCAACCAGAGAAAGATCGAGCCCGCCGATATTGACCTCCCCCGCAGACATCAGAAAAATCCTGCCATCAGGATCAACATCGTAATCATGACTCATCTGTTTTTGACCGGGAATTTCGATGCTAATGATGTCCCCACCAGATACAATAACCATTTCTTTCTGTGATCCGGATAAAAAGCGATCCTCCCCTTGAACACGCGCCCCGCTTCTAGGCGAATTGACGGAAACGGTTGTTTCCTTGGCGGGTGTAGATGGAGGCGCGGCGACCTTACGCTGGCCTTTTGATTTGCGATCGACGTTTTTCGGAGTCGAAGCATTGGCCGGGATTAATGGCGGATTTACAGGACGGACGGTGTCTGTGCCAACCGATGACAACGGTGTACCCGAATTTGATCCCCGCGAATTTCGTGATGGACGAGCGCTTTCTGAAGTTCTTACCGAAACAATAACGCTGTCATGCCCTCTGGATTGAAGAAATTTCTGTTTCCTTACCGAGTCCTCTCGACTAACGAAAGGCCCTAGACAGACTCTGTACCAGATACCCTTCCCTGGCATCTTTATATCTTCCAGGAATGCATCCTCTTTTGCGCCCCCTTGTTCCTTGAGGAAGGCTTCTAGATATTTCTGAGCGTTGCTTTGACTCTTAAAAGAACCAAGCATCAACCCAAAATCCGCGTGTGCCGTCGGAATTAAAAAAGTCACAAGAAACAGCACCTGCCATATGCCCAGAATAATGCCTCTTTTCATCGCTCATTCACCTCTTTTGCTCAGACGAAATCACCCCAAATTTCCCGCTCGGCACGTTCTGTGAAGATGAAAATCCGAGAGCTGCGAACAGTATAGCAATGCCGATAAGGTATTGGCAAGAATCATGTTGTTTCTTTATGGCTTTATAGCCTTTTCTGCCTAAAACAATCTCTCATTTGAAATTTTTTCCCAAAATTGCAAGTCTGTATTGAATTTCTTAGGCCAATAAGATATAATTTTAGACTAGTATTTGTCAACTTACAAACAAGATTTCTACTAGTTTACATTTTGAAAAAATCTCTGTGGGGGCAGCTTTCCAGACGCTAACCGTCGGAACAAGATGCTAACCACGAAGCACGTGGGGATGAACTCGCTTCCATACCCATACAATTGGAATTCCTGAAAGATCCCATATTTTGGATTTTGTGCTGGTGGATTGAGTCTACAGAATTTTTGTAAGCCACCGAGCGGAGCTTTGCAGAATTCTTGAGACTCTGGTAGCATTGATCGCCGAACCCGAAATCAGCATTTTCAAAACTTCATTATCGGAACCTTAGATTTTTGGTCCTATTAAATCTCATTTTTGTGTTGGTTGTAATCTGCTGGCTGGTACTAATCTATGTGTGGGTCGGGTATCCACTTATTTTGATGGGGATGACGTCAAGAAGCCCCTCTTCCGATCCCCCGCGAAAGATAAAGCAAACCAAGCACTCGTTGTGGGCCAGTGTTTCTGATAGGAATTGCGATTTTAGCCACGATAGTAGCCCTGAAACCAGAAATACCAACACAGGAAGAGATCAGAATTTAGAAACAACATTCTCACCATCTGTTGCAATTCTGCTCTCTGCACACAATGAGGAGAAACATATTGGTGCCAGGATAAAAAACCTTATCGAACTTGACTATCCCGAAGAGAAGGTTACGATCCATATTGGAATTGATGGTTCCTCTGATCGAACGGTCAACATTGCTCGAGAATGGGCATCGAAAAGTCCCGCTATCCAAGTTTATGAAGTTGCTGAAAGACGTGGAAAAATTTCGATGTTGAAAGACCTTTTTACTCAAAGTAAGGAAGATATTCTTATATTTACCGACGCAAATACTGATTTTGAACCCTTTGCGCTGCAAAAACTCGTATCCCATTTCACCGATCCCTGTATTGGCTGTGTATGTGGAAGGCTCCAATTTCTTGGAGAAGGGGAAGAGAGCGTCTATTGGCGAATGGAAACTCACCTCAAAACAATGGAAAGCTCTCTGGATTCTTGTCTTGGGGTGAATGGAGCGATCTACGCCATCAGGCGAAGTTTGTTTTGGGCAGATATCCCTGACAATACGATTGTAGATGATTTTGTGATTGGCATGAAAGTGCGTGAGCAAGGATTGAGAGTAGTCTACGAACCCGGGGCAGTGGGGCAGGAAGATCTTCCCTCCTTGACCGACGAGTGGATCCGTCGGGTGCGGATCGGTGCGGGCGATTATCAGGCCCTTAGCCTCTGTAAAGAGTGCCTTTTGCCAAAATATGGCAAATTTGCATGGATGTTTTGGTCCCACAAAGTTCTTCGCTGGTTTACTCCGCACATCCTTCTTATGTTGCTCCTTTTTTCCTTTGTTACGTTTGCCATTCGCTTATTTCTAAACACCGGGAGTTCGTATGCGATTGAACTAAAGTTCAGTTTTACGCCGGTTATAATGATGGCCCTTCTTTTGAGCGGTACAGCCGCGCGCTTATTAACTCATTTCCCATCCGTGAAAGGAACGTTTCTCAAACCTCTAAAGCTGTGCGACCATTTCCTGACCATGCAGCTGGCCTTGTTCTTCGGGTTCCTGCGTTTTTTCCAGGGAAATCTTAAGGGACATTGGACGAGAACGTCGAGGGATTAGCGTGCCATCTTATGGGCTCTAGGCCAACTTCTAAAAAAATGCCTACAATTAACCTTCTATTCCTCATTTGTGGCCTTGAACGAGGCGGCACTGAATTGAGGCTCCTTGATTTCGCAAGACACTTCCCAAACGATATTAACGTATATATCTATGTGACGACTGAAAATTTGTCTTTACGTCCTTATTTTCAAAAGTGCAGTGCTAACGTTCAATTTATTCCAATAAGAAGAAGTTACCTTGAGGTCAATAAAATTTGGAAAATCTATGAATATGTAAAGGCCAATGACATTTCCATAGTCAATTCATTTAATTTGAAAGATTTGATTATTTCAATAATGCTAAAGTTTTTTTCTAGATCGAGAATTAAAATAGTCTATCACTCTGTTGATTTATTGCACTATTACGATCGATTTCATAAAATCACCCTAGGGTTCTTAATGAAGTTCGTTGATGCCGTCATCTGCAATTCGAGTCAGTCAAAAGATCTCATGATCAATTTGGGCACCTCCCTAAAAAAGATAAGCATCATTAAAAACGGTATTGACACGAATCATTTCAAATTTAATGAAAACAGGGCCCGGTGTTTGAGAACAAAATTTAACTTTAAAAACGAAAACCTTGTCTTGGGGACGGTTGCTAACTTCCTGAAAGTCAAAAATTATCCTTTTCTACTCAAAGCCTTTGGAATACTAACCCAGAAGAATCCCAATTTAAGACTAATCTGTGTAGGGGATGGGTATTACATAGAGGAAATGAAGGGCCTCATCAAACAATATGGGCTGCAAAGTTCCGTAATATTTACGGGGCGCTCTAATGACGTTGTTGAATATCTATCTGTGATGGATATTTTTGTTCTCTGCTCCTTGCATGAAGGCTTCCCTAACGCCCTACTTCAGGCGATGAGTACGGGACTTCCTGTGGTTTCCTCCAATGTGGGCGGGTGCCTTGAGATAGTTGACAGCATGCAAAGCGGAATACTTTTTTCCTCCAATAATTTAGAGAGCTTCACAGAGGCGGTGGAAATTCTGCTGACTGACAATAGTTTTTCCGCCAAACTCGGGAAAAATGCGAGAAAAACCGTTAAAGAAAAGTTTTCTTTGGATCGAATGATTCAAGACTATGCAGTATTTTATAGGGGATTAGCATTTTTCCCTCGCCAATAGCGGCACCCAAAAACGAACAACTATTGCTCTTATGCTCTTTTTCGGTTTTCTTATATTTCTGTTTCTACAGATCATCCGCCCCCAGGATTTCGTTCCAGGCTTGACGGGAGTTCGTTTGGTACTTTACTTGATGGTAATATTGTTGTCTGCCCTACTTTTAAGTCCAATCGATAAGCGATTTCTCAGATCTCCCCAAGACAAGTTTGCTGGGACATATTTTTTAGCAATGATTCTTTCCTCCTTCACTCTATTTTGGATCCCGTATGTAATAGACACCGCAATCTTTTCCCTTAAAGCTGCTGTGATGTTTTTTTTTGCTGTAATCGTTTGCAGTACAGAGGATAAATTCAAAAAAGCGACCTGGGCGACAGTTTCTCTAATGGGAGTCGTAGGCCTACTGGGAGATCTCCAATATCATGGTATCAACCTTACCGGTGGTATAATGGTATATTCAGAATTCAAAAGAGCTTGGCAAATTTATGGCATAGGAAATTTCGACAATCCGAATGACATGGCATATTCCGTGGTTTTGGTTGTTCCCTTCACGCTAGGGTTACTATTCCAAGCAAAGAATTTTTTGACCCGGTTTAGTGCTCTTATGTTGCTTGCTGTATCGATTTATTGCATATACCTTACAAGATCTAGAGGGGGGCAACTTGCGTTAGGGACTTGTATTGGATCGTGGACATATCTTTGGACATCAAACAAAAAATGGAAAAAGCGGTTACTCGTTCTTGCAGGTTTTTTCATTATCGTTCTCTTTGTATCTCAAACCACCGGATACCGCCAAGATGGATCCGCAATGGGAAGAATTGACGCCTGGTCAGAGGCTTGGACCCTACTGAAAGCCAACCCCATAATAGGTGTTGGAAAAAATCGGTTTACGGAGTACCATGCAGTAGATACTCATAGCTCTTATGTTAGAACAAGCGTCGAAACAGGCTTGATCGGGTTATATGGATTTGTTGGCCTAATCTATTTCTCCTTCGTCACAGTTCTTAGAATTGATTCATCCAAAGATAGATTGAAATGGAGAATGTACTCATCCGGTTACGGAAGTTATCTTATATCCTATATCACTGCCTCGATTTTTTCGACCAGATCGTACGACATGATCTTTCTGCTTTGTGTTGCATTGATTGGTGTCCTCGGTAGAGTTTCCCTTCAAGAGCCCGATGTATCGAGCGCAGGCGTTCTTTTCCCCGAAGTGCATTGGGTCGATAAGAATGTGTTTGGACTTTCTATTGGGGTTCTTGTCGTCTGGTACTTCTTTCTCAGATCAGTGTATTAGCAAAATGCACTGTAATCCGTTCGTGGACGATCGCGGGCTGTAGGGCTGGGGATAGCCAGATTTGATTCTATTTATCTGATTCCTTTATCTCTATCTTAATGATTTCTTTATCAATCATATTGCTGGGCTGTTTCATTTTGTCTTCTGTTCTCTACGCTATTTTCAAAAAACAGATGCAACACTGGATCGTCTCTGATACTAAAAGAGACGTAATTAAATGTTTTCGACCAAAGCCAAAGCACAATATTCATATCATGCTTGCTTTTGTTGACCATTTTGAACCGGGCAACAGGAACGCTAATCCTGATCTACAAAGAGAAAGGGTCCATTCTTGGGTTAAACGGTATCCCGAATTGGCCTCCAAACATCAAGACAGCGACGGGATACCTCCTCAACACACCTTTTTTTTCCCCCCGCACTACCACATTCACGATCATCTCAAAAAAATCGTAGGACTTTGCTCACGGGGGTTCGGAGAAGTTGAAATGCACCTCCACCACGATAGAATGGAACCGTGGCCAGATGATGCGGTGTCACTCAAAAAGAAAATCCTTGATTGCATTGAAAGCTTTTCCAGATACGGTGTTTTCTGCCTTCCCAACAACCGAAAAGCATACGGATTTATTCACGGTGATTGGGCACTCTGCAACTCGCTAAAGAGCGGAGACCATTGCGGTGTGAACAACGAGATTCCTATTTTGAAAGAGACAGGCTGTTACGCAGACTTCACCTTTCCTATTTGCAACGAAGCGCAGCCAAAACTTGCAAATACGATTTTTTACGCACAAGACAACTCTACCAATCCAAAGGGCTACAACCAAAGGCCCTTGGCTGTCAAGGTAGGAAGAAACCCAGCAGATGGTTTTATGTTGATTCAAGGAATTATCGGCCTGCGCTGGAAGTCAAGGACACACAGTGTTCTGCCTAGCATCGAACAATCTAACATTGGTGCAAATGACTTTCCCTTTGAACGTAGAATTGATTACTGGATAAAAAAGGGCGTTCATGTTGATGGAAAACCCAATTGGATATTCATAAAAATACACACCCACGGCGCAAGGGAGGAAAACAAAAACATCCTGCTCGGAAAGGGCTGCGATAAAATGTACGAATATTTGGAGTCGAAATATAATGATGGGAAAACACATTCTCTACATTATGTTTCTGCAAGAGAAATGTATAATATCATAAAAGCAGCCGAAGCCGGTAAGGATGGAAATCCCAACTTATATCGCAATTATTTAATACCTCCGTATGTGTATCTCCCACAAAAAAAAGGCCATACGTCTTGATGTGTGTTTCCGTTCCCAATTGAAATTGTCGAACAAAATTTGTAACTGATCTTTAACCATTGAGTGTAAAGCTTAAAAGCAAAATCTATTCCAACCCTGGAATAGGCAAGTTCTTAATCTTACCGTTTCTTCCATGTCGATAATAAAACGATTATTAGGACACACCTCAATTTATGCTTTCGCAGACGTCATCCTCATGGCGGGCGGGCTCATATCTTTTCCAATTATCACCCGCTTGTTAACCAAAGAAGAATATGGAACCATGGTTCTGATTTCAATAACGATAGGAATGATCACATCATTAGCCGGCCTAGGTCTTAACCATAGCACACTTAGATTTCATTCTGAATATGGGGGAACTAAAGAATTTAGGAAATTTTATTCTACTTTGATTATTAGCTCCTTTGCTTCTGGACTTGCTTTTACTGTGTTTTCACTAGTTTCAATAAAATTTCTTTCGATCTTCCATACAATTTCTTTCGATCTTTTTAAATTTTTTTCTTTAGCATCCTTTCTCATTATTATACGTGTGATGTTTGACATTACCGGGTGCATATGCCGTGCCAGTGAACAGCCTTGGATCTTTTCCTTTTTCGCCATACTCACAAAGTACTTTGCCCTAGGGCTAATAATACTGTTCTTATCCATTTTTTCTTTGGGACTTTTTGGATATTACTTTGGATTGGCTATTGGAGAGTTAACAGTTCTGGTTGCTTTTTGGTTTTTTTTTATTAGGCAGATTGGCTTTTCTTTTAAACAATTTTCATTACCAATACTAAGAAAAATGACAGCCTATGGGTTTCCCCTAGTAATGTCTGGTTTTGCCGCGCTCATTCTCTTAAGTTCCGACCGGTATCTTATTGGGTATTTTTTAACGAAAGCAGACGTGGCGATTTATAGTGTTGCATGTAGCTTATCTTCCTATACCACTGGGATCCTTTTGGGAGGGTTTCAGTTTGGGTTTCTTCCCCTTATAATGAAAGAATGGAACCGGGGTGCACGCGAAGAAACACATCTTGAAATTCAGAGGGTAATTCGACTGTATTTCATGGTTGCACTTCCACTTGTTGCTGGACTCTGTATCGTCGGGCAACAGATAATCGTCATGCTGGCATCTGAAAAATACGCTCAAGCGTTCTACGTTTTGCCTTATGTTGCTATCGCATCAATGCTCAACGGGCTTTTTGGGCCCTTGACGCTGGGCTTTTTGTTTTACGAACAGACCGGAAAAATTGCCATATTAATGGCGCAAGCAGCAATCCTAAATGTTCTAATGAATCTGGTTTTGATTCCAAGTATAGGCCTGTATGGCGCAGCAATATCAACTCTTTTTTGCTATCTTCTCCTTCTCATTGTTAGCTCGATAAAATCCTCAAAATACTTTAGAATCAAGATTCCATGGCATCCAATTCTTCTTTACGTGATATGTATATTGCTGATGTATTTCACTCTTAAAGGCTTCATTGCTCTTTATCCTAGGAGCCATCTATTTACACAAATCGGGATTGGAACCCTCAGTTATGTAAGTTTCTTATTTGTTTTGGACAAAAAGCTTAGAAGGGTGACTATCCTACAAATTCACAGATTTGTTGAAGGAAAGTTGCGGCAGTCGTCACAATAGAGGTAGAGGGACATCCGTAGTTACTGACAAATTTGCGTCTACTAAATTATATGTGAAATTCTTCGCCTCCAAGTTTTTTTATGGGGTGATTTAAGGAGTACTAACCCATTCGTTTTTGATCCGTAAGTGGTTGTCAACAATTTGAAAGTCAATCGTTTGTTTCTAAAAATGGGTCTATCCGACTTAGCCTGGAATCGCGAACCCGAGGACCAGAGCGGGTTCGACCTCTTAAATTAGCACAGGATATTTTGGCGAAGGGAAGCTTGAAATGATAAACTCGATCGAAACACGTGCAAAGCTTGCAATCTATATTCAGAAAATCAGAGTGGGGGTATTTACGCTCTTTTCAAAAGGGATATTTACGAAATACCTAAATTTAATCGATTGGGATTTACTCTATCAAAATAGTATGAATGCATGTTTGCTGCGCCTAAAAATGCGTGGATATTCCCCACTCAACGTTGTCGATATTGGTGCCTTTGACGGACAATGGACGGTAATGCTAAAATCCGTTTTTTCAAAAGCGAATGTTATTATGATAGAGGCACAAGAGATCAAGAAAAACTCATTGGAGAAAATATGCCTTAGATTTTCCGATACTGTGCGATATAAATAGCTTTATTAGGCAAAGAGGAAGGTGAAACTGACTTTTACATATCAACGATAGATGATACTAGTGGATCAACTCTGTTCCCCGAGCTTTCTAACGTACCTCAAATTCCTGTAAGAATGGAAACCCATTTATTGGACAGTATCTTAGCTAACAACTTCATCTGTGACTTCCTTAAGCTCGATGTTCAAGGTGCAGAATTGGATGTTTTAAATGGAGCAAAACGTATATTGATGGGTGTCCAAGTAATATTGATGGAACTAGCCATACTGCAATACAATCAATACGCTCCCCATATCGTTGAAGTTATGCAATATATGAAGGGATTTTCTTTCGTTTGTTTAGATATTGCTGAAGTACATTGGCATAAATGCAGAAGCTTATTCCAAATACAAGTTGATTTGCTTTTTGTAAAACTTGATTCATATCTCATACCCGATGCCTTTCATTATGATATTTAGCGGCGTTTATAGTTATCTCAAAGTATTAATTTGTTTCGCTGACAATGAAGCATAAATTTATTTAAGTCCTTTTTAGGCATAAGAAATGCTTATGCCATAGAGCATAGCAAAATCAGTGAACTGTGAGGTGTGACTATGCGCCTTTTTACCCCCTTTTTTGCTATCCCGAAATTGGGAGGAGTAGTATTGCTAAAGAAAAACGCAGATTTGATAATAGACAGTCTTTTAGCAAACGATCAAGTGCTTGATATTGGAGGATGGCACACTCCATTCAATCGAGCTAACTACGTTATTGATGTTATGCCATACGAGACGCGCGGATGCGGGGGACACTTTGGCCCAAATCGAGAGTACTTTACTAAGGAGACATGGATTATTCATGACCTTTGTAGCCGTAAGCGACTGCCTTTTAAAGACAAAGAGGTGGAGTTTGTTATTTGCTCGCATGTTTTGGAAGACATTAGGGATCCGATATGGGTCTGCTCAGAGTTAATGAGAGTGGCAAAACGAGGTTATATAGAGGTTCCATCACGGATCGTTGAGCAGACGATGGGTCTAGATGGGGAGTATTACGCAGGTTATTACCATCACCGATGGCTTGTTGACATCGAGGGCAACCGAATCACTTTTCGCTTCAAAAGCCATCTCATTCACGAGATGTGGCAATGCCATTTCCCCCGCTCTTTTCTTGAAAAAGTCGCTGAAGACGAACGCGTAAGGTGGCTATTTTTTGAGAATCATTTTGATGCCTTAGAAGCAATCCAAATATCTAAGATTGAAACCGAAAGAGAGTTAATGCTGTTCGTCAATAAACACTATCAATACCCGAAATTTTACTATATGTTTGATTCTGAATGGTCGGGCCCGAAGCCGCAAATTACACTGAAAAAGGTGATCAAGAAATTGATTCGAAGTCTCCCTGGCCTTCGCAACTTCAGACGCGCATCGCCTATAAACCCAGACCTATGGGAAGGTTTGCCTGAAATCGAGTCCCGCGCAGATACCTAGCAGGAGAAATTAATTTGCTGAAACCAAAGATACGCGTTGCGATTTGCTCATCGGGAGCTGGCCATGTTTTCAGAGGCGTGGAAGCTTGGTCTTATGATATGGCTGATCTTCTTTCCGAAAAGGGAGTACAGTGCCAACTGTATGTTGGCGGAGGCCGTCCAAGTAGATCCTATGAAAAGGTTCTGTGGTGTTTGAAAAGAACTTCAACCATAAACAAAGTGCTTGTTACAATTTTCAGCAAATTGGGAGGATGGCGCTATGGTCTTGGTAGCGAATTCCAGATTGAGCAGTTATCTTTTGTTTTTCCTTTATTATTGGAGCTTAATAGAAACAAGGTAGATATTGTGCATACCCACGAATTCATGCTGGCTTCCTACCTTCAATGGATGAGTGATCGAGGGATGCTAAGTGCTAAATTAGTTTATGGGCATGTAACAAATGAAGATAATAAGGCGCTTATGAAGTTTGATTTTGTGCAACATGTTTCAATGGTTGATATGAATGATAAGAGGAACCAGGGATGCTATAAAGAATTGTGGACCGCCATTCCAAATTTTGTAGATACAGACAAATTCAATCCAATTCGAAAGGCATCAACTAACAAGCAACTTAGGGTGAAATATGGATTTCCCCCAAAAAAGCTGATTTTTCTAACTGTCGCCGCAATTAAAAGGGAGCATAAGAGAATAGATTGGCTCATTAAGGAAATGGTAGAAGTCAAAAAGGAAATACCTGATTTCTTATGGGTCATAGTTGGTGGCAGGGAAAAAGAAACAGAGGAAATTATTGCAGAGGGAAAAAGGGCTTTAGGGGAAAATGTTATTTTTATGGTCGATCTAGATCGCGCCATTCTGCCTGAAATTTACCAGTGCGCGGACTGTTTCGTCTTGGGATCATTGAGAGAAATGTTCGGGATAGTACTTATTGAGGCCATTTCTTCTGGACTCGTTACATTTGTCCATGACCACCCGGTTCTGAAGTATGTTGTTGGAGAAGGAGGAGTCGTACTTGACATGAAAAGGCACGGGAACCTTGTCAGGTCAATAAGGTCAATTCTGGCTGGTGATGTGCTAATGCAGCAAAAAAAGACGGCCGCGAGATGTCATGCAGTGAATTTTTTTTCTAAAGATGCAATTTATGAACCGATGATCAATTACTACACTGACATTGTTGGTAGAAATAGGGGATGTGGAAGGCTTAAAAACTGACAAACGTTTTTTTTGTAGCATGGAATATTATTAAACTTCTGATTGAAAGAACACTGCCAACAAATGCCTGCATTTATTGAAGAGCATAACGTGAGTGTTGTTATTCCTGTTTACAACAACCGCAATTTTATAGGAGATGCCATAGAGAGTGTCTTGTGTCAAACTTTATCACCCCTAGAAATAATCGTCGTGGATGACGGGTCGACAGAAAATAACAATGATATCTTAAAGAAATATTCAAAAAAGATTATTTTTATTCAACAAGAAAATCGTGGCCCCGCTTCAGCTAGGAATACTGGCATAAGGAATGCGAAAGGAGATTTTATTGCATTTTTAGATTCTGATGATATTTGGGTGCCTAACAAAATGGAAAAGCAAATGGCGCTCTTTTCCAGTAATCCCGATCTTGTTATGGTCTATTCTCGTTTTGTGGTTTTCGACGGTAAGGCATGTGAAAACATGGCTGATTGGCCAAAAAGTGTCTACTCGGGGGAAATATTTGAAAAACTTTTAGCCGAGAATTTTATTGCGATGTCCTCTGTAGTTGTGAAGTCACTTATTCTAACTACAATTGGGATGTTTGACGAAAGTCTTATTACTGCTGAAGACACCAACCTTTATCTCAAAATTGCTAAAAGATGGAAAATTGGTGGCGTTAAGGATGTACTTGTAAGACGAAGAAATCATGGTGAAAACTTGTCCTCACGGGTTGATGTGCCAATAGGAACACTTGAAAACCTTGATAGAATTGTTGCCTTGTATCCAGAAGTTGCACCAGAAAAATATCTCCCTATGAAAAGGGCCTATTTGTCAAGAGGGAAAGGGATGATGTCTGACCTTTTTGTTTCTGAGAAATATCGCACCTGTCGAAGAATTGCAATTCGGTTACATCATATCAATCCATTTGATCCACCTGCAATGAAATATTTCTTTTTGACTCTTTTCCCCTCATGGCTGGTGCATTATGCACGGGAACTGAAACGTCATCTGAGTATCAACTTGATAGGATAATTTACCACTGACTGACAAAGTTCGTCTGAGAAACCGATGCAACTCTGAAGTCTTGACTGGTTTGTGGAATGAATTCAAAGAGATTTTTTAAGAAATGAGGGGGAAGAAGAACATATTCGCTGACATAATTTTCCGTTGGCTGGGTTTTGTTTCACTACCAGTGTTTAGCATGATGAGGCCTAACTTGTTTTATATTTTGGCATATCACAGAGTATCCCCTTTCAATATAGGGAATTATCCTTTCGAAGCGGGTACAATCAGTGCTATTCCAGAAGAGTTTGAAAAGCAAATACGTTTTGTGATGAAACGGTTTAATGTTATAAACTTCAGCATATTATCAGATATCCTTTCGTCAGACAAGATTCTTCCGAAAAATTCACTTATTATTACTTTCGACGACGGCTATGCGGACAACTATGAAATTGCTTGGAAGATTCTGAAAAGATATGGGTTAACCGCAACGGTATTTTTATCCACCTCATTTATAGACAAGAAGGAAATTTTTTGGTTTGATAAACTGACATATATTATAAAAAAAATTCCTAATGGACGTTTGGTTATTGACGAGGGTAAGCATACATTTAAGATAGAAAATGGAAATAGAGATCAGATAAGAGATTCAATGATGAGTTTGTTATTAACTGTATCGAACACAGATCGTATCCGTCTATTTCAACAGTTGGAACAACAATCAAACATCCATATACTACCTGAGCATTTCGAATTGGCCAAACCGCTAAACTGGAGTCAGGTTCTCGAAATGAGTGAAGGTGGGCTAGAAATCGGATCGCATACTGTAACTCACCCGTTTTTAGCTAACCTGACAATTGATGAGATTACGTGCGAGCTAGCAGAATCAAAGAGAGTCCTTGAAGAGAAATTGGGAAAAGAAATTAAAAGTATAGCCTATCCTTTCGGAAACTATGACCATAGGGTTATGAGTTGTGCTAAGCACTGCGGATATCAATTTGGAGTCTCCTACGAACATAATGTAAGGAGATTTAATGAGAGTGAACTACTTAATATGCCACGAATCCGGATGGAGGCAGATGTGAGCTACGCCTTGTTCCAAGCAAATCTTCTTTTTCCACAACTTTTTGTAGGAATTCGGAGCTAAAGATTTCCACTTTTGCTGTTCTACCTGTTTCTTGGAAGGTGGGTGTCAACTAATGCGAATGTTACCAATATTTTCATCTTTTCGACAATTTTTTTCTAGATTCCTGAGGCAGTTATTTTCTAAAATTTTGTACTATTTTTTCAGAAATAGATCTATTCTTGAATGGCCGTCATGGTTTGGTGAATTTGCAAATATTTCAATCCCGCAAAGAGTGACTAACAGACCATATCCTCAAACCCGCGGTGCTGCAAATATTAATGTAATTTTTGAATTATTGGAAAAAACAAACCATTTAGATGGCGAAATAGCTGAGTGTGGTGTGTTTCAGGGATCAACCTTAATCCCTATTGCTTTATACCAAAAAGAAAAAATGATAAACAAAAGCATTTTTGGACTGGATTCATTTGAAGGCTTTGACGAAATGGTTAATATTGACATTGAACTTGGGGGATCAGAGGATTCACGGAAAAAACATGGGGGGTTCAGCCAGACGTCTTTGAAATATGTTTTGAAGCAAGCGGAAGGGTTTAAAGTGTCGTCAAGAATAATTTTGTTGCAAGGTTTCTTTATAAATTCATTACACCAAATTGAGAACAAGAAATTTTCGTTTGTGCATTTGGATTGTGATTTGTATTATTCCTATAAAGTGTGCTTAGATTTTTTTTATCCTAGATTGGTCAAGGGAGGCATAATTCTATTTGATGAGTATAACGATCCCCCATGGCCCGGATGTAATAAGGCCGTCGATGAATTTCTGGCGGATAAGAAAGAAAAATGCATTGAGATTGAAAGAAACAATTATTTAAAATACTATATTCTGAAAGACCAGTATTGAAATCGGTATGTCAACTGAAATATTGAGTGAACATAAAACACATTATATTTTTTTGTTTGACCTCATATGAAAATGGAGAAAAAAATTGGATGATAAAAACCTTGAAACTATAGTATTTGCTGCAATTGATGAAATTAGCGACGGGTTGGATAAAGGCACACAATTGCCGAAATCCCCGGATCTGGTACTGGCAGGAGATTCTGGATTACTGAGTTCGCTCCAAATTGTGACACTGATTGCCAATATTGAGGATAGCATTGAAGATGCTTATGGTGAAAGACTATCATTGCTAGAAAATCTCGAAGATGTCTTCGAACAAGACTCGAACCTGACAGTCTCCTTATTAATCAGATATATTGTCAAAAAATTATAGGGACAAAAAATGCCCGAGTTGTCAAAAGCTTGTATTCTGATTGCTGACTTCACCATCGACCTCCTTGCAGAACAGCTTCGTAAAACTGAAAAAGGAATTTCTGTAATCCCCATTTTAGCCCCTTTCAACCAGGTTGACCGGGTTCTGCTCGATCCCAACTTAGCCTGTTGGGATCGTAACCCCGATTTTGCAGTCGTCTGGACGCATCCCGGCACTGTTGTTCCTTCATTTAACAGACTGCGTCAGTACGAAAAGGTGGAAATTGATGAAATACTCTTGGAGGTAGATAGATTTTGTGGGCTGCTAGCCAAAGCAAGCAAGCGCCTGAGAGCTGTTTTCGTCCCTATATGGGTGATGCCTCCGAGCGAACGAGGTTGGGGAATGCTCGACTTGAAAGCCGAAGGGGGCTTTTCAGAATCATTGATGCATATGAATTTACGTTTGATCGAAAAATTGCGTACCACGCCGAATTTATTTTTGTTGGATGCTCAGCGCTGGATTGCAGGTACACAAAAGCGGTCATTCAACGCAACCAATTGGTATGGTGCTAAGATCCCGTTTTCAAAAGAAGTATTCGAACAAGCGGCTGAAGACATCAGTGGAGCGATTGGTGGAATTCTAGGCTACGCAAAGAAATTAGTGGTACTCGATTTGGATGATACTCTTTGGGGCGGCATTGTTGGCGATATTGGCTGGGAAAATGTTACTCTTGGCGGTCACGATCCCATAGGTGAAGCCTTGGTAGATTTTCAAAAGGCGTTGAAATGTTTAACCCGACGTGGCGTGCTTTTGGCGATAGTGAGCAAGAATGAGGAAACAACTGCTTTTGAATGTATTGAAAATCACCCTGAAATGCATTTGAAAAAAAAGGATTTTGTCGCATGGCGCATCAATTGGGAGGACAAAGCTCAAAACATTTCCGATCTGGTGTCAGAGGTAAAACTCGGACTACAATCAGTTGTGTTTATCGATGATAACCCCGTCGAAAGGGCGCGGGTGAGGGAAGTGTTTCCTGAGATATTTGTGCCAGATTGGCCTAAAAACAAGCTTCTCTACGCAGAACGTCTTCGTAACTTTAGCTGTTTCGATATTCCCAATGTCACCAAAGAAGATGCCAATCGTACTCAGATGTACCTAACGGAACTTGAGCGTTCACGATCAAGAGAAAGCATTTCCTCACTTGACGAATGGCTTAAAACCATTCAACTTCGTGTGAAGGTCGAAGAACTAAAGAAAGTCGATTTAAAACGAACGGTACAACTCCTCAATAAAACAAATCAGATGAATCTCAGCACGCGACGAATGACGGAAGGTGAACTGAAAGAATGGATAGGGAGGGGGGATTGTATTTTCAGAACTTTTCGAGTATCGGATCGTTTCGGTGATTCGGGTCTTACTGGAATCGCAAGCATGAGGGTGGAGGGGCAAACCGCCCGTGTTGTCGATTTTGTGTTAAGCTGCAGGGTAATGGGGCGTAAAGTTGAAGAGACAATGCTGCATGTCCTCAACTCGCTTGCTCAATCAGAAAACCTCGTCAAGTTGGTGGCACGCTACCTTAAGACTGCCAAAAACATGCCCTGCCTTAGATTTTTTGAAAACTCAGGGCTTGAATGCCCTGAGGGCAACGTGTTTAGCTGGGATGTTAAAAACTACTATCCTTTGCCAGAGCATGTCACCCTCTCAGAATAAGTCAAAATGCGTAATGTATAGCAATTTCCTAAATTCAGGCAAAGAAGTTCTTATTCATTCGGCTTGAAGGTACCGCTGCTGGTGTCTGACAAATTTGTACCTGCCAGTTTTTCATATTTTCTACTCAGGAATCCATAACAATGGTTGAATTTGACTTTTTTGGCAAAGATTCTCGTTTCAATCATATTGGGCTGGTAGTAAGATCCCTATCCTCAGTCTGCCCCGACTGTAAAGGCGTTAGAGATTCCACTCAAAAAGTCACGGTAGCATTCACCGAGATAAATGGTCTGAGTATTGAGTTGATTGAGCCTTTAGGTGAGGGTTCTCCTGTAGATGCAAGCTTGAGAAAGGACATGAAACTCTTACACATTTGTTATTCAGTGCCGGATGTCGAGGAAGCTTTGGCTGAATGCAGAGCACATGGTTTTCATCTAATCGCCAAACCTGTTCCTGCAAAAGCATTTGCAATGCGCAGAATCGCATGGGTCTTCCACAAGCATTTTGGCCTCTTTGAATTGGTTGAAGATGCTAAAACCTAACCCCTCTGTGTCAATGAAAATGATAGAAATTTCCTCTGTAAATGCTAATGACTATAAAGGCCTGATTGAGTTCTTGGCAAATTCTGAAAACGAAAATAGCGAGCCAGAGTTTTGGGCGAGGAGACTCAATTTCTGGTGGGATCACAACCCCGCTTTTTCAAGCGGAATTGAAAGAGGGTGGATGCTCAAAGAGGGACATAGGATCGTGGGATTTCTGGGAATCATTCCAACGGAGTTTCAATTGTCATGGGAAAGGATATTGGTATTTAATTCTACGACTTGGAGAGTTTTGCCTGAATACAGGAATAAAAGTCTGAATTTGTTATTCAAGCAAGTAAAGTTAGCCAAGAATTCAATATTATTCAACACCACACCGAACAAAGTTGTTGCAAGTATTCTAGAATCCCTTGCATTCAAAAAAATCCCCGAAACGCCTGAAAAAAGATACGTCCTCTTAACAAATACTCGCAGAGTATTAAAGAACAAGATAAGCAAGAGACCGTTGTATAGCCCTTTAATAGGAATTTTGACAGCAGTGTTGAAATGTTATCAGTTTTCGCGTTTAGGGTTTAGAAATACGGATAAAATATCAGAGGTGAGAATCTTAAATAAGGCGGATAATGAGTTTGACCGTCTTTGGGACGAAACAAAAAACTTATACGGGAATACGAATATTCGAACTTCAAAAATTGTAAACTGGTACTGTTTTGGAAATTTGGATTTTGAAAAGGTTTTATTTGGATATTTTGAGAAAGAAAAGCTCGCAGCATATGCCATCTTTTTGGCTGAAAAAGATGGTGGGCTGAAAACACTTGATTGCGCCGACTTATGGGGGCGTAAAATTAATGGGAAGGTGATCAGATCATTTCTCTTTGCTTCCAAAAGATTTGCGCTGGATAATGATATTGACATTGTTTCCTTTTCTATTTTTGGCGATAGCTTAAATAGACATTTCAAGAAAATAGGGCTCTTTCGATTGAGTTCTTGGGAACAATACTTCATCAAGGCAAATACGGATAAATTGGAGATGATAAATAAACTAAAATCATATTTTTCAAAGTTTCAAGGGGATTTTGGTTTATGAGTGATAACCCTTTAAAGCATTATATTGGCAATAAAGTCCGATAGAAGAACAGGATCTTAGATGTGTGGAATTTGCGGGATTTTGCATTTTGGTAGCGGCGATAAAGCTACGGCAGATCTGATTCAGAAAATGTCTCAAAGCATGGCCCATCGAGGTCCTGATGATGCCGGAGTCTATATCGACAGGCAATGCAGCCTTGGACACCGGAGGTTAAGCATCATAGATGTTCAAAGCGGACATCAACCTATGACCATAAAAGTAGAGGGTCATTCTGTTACTATTGTATACAACGGAGAACTATACAATTATCTGGAATTGAAAGAAGAGCTTATTAGACTTGCGCATGATTTCGAGACGAAATCGGATACAGAAGTAATTCTACATGCCTATGCACAGTGGGGCTCAGATTGCGTAGGTCGAATGAGAGGGATGTTTTCTTTTGGAATCTGGGATGAGAGCCGCAACTCTCTTTTGCTGATGCGTGATCGAATGGGAATCAAGCCCTTATACTACTATAAGGGGGATGATTGTTTTATTTTCGCCTCTGAGGTCAAAGCAATTTTAGCATCAAAAATTGTTGACAGCGCGATGCAGTGTTATGCCCTGGATGCATATCTTTCTTTAGGATATGTACCGGCGCCAATGACTATGTTTAAAGGCATTTCAAAACTGCTTCCGGGGCATAGTATAACCATCGATGCGAATGGTTGCTCAAAGATTGAATGCTACTGGAACTATAATAAAATCAGGATGAAAAATGTTTCGTTTTATGATGCGAAGGAGCAGTTGGACCACCTTATAAGGAACTCAGTGAAAATGCACTTGATGAGTGAAGTACCTCTCGGCGTGTTTCTGAGTGGAGGAGTTGATTCGAGCGCAATAACTGCATTAATGGCCGCGGTGGCTGATCGAAAAATCAATACATTTTCGGTAGGATATGAAGGTGCGGAAGAAGCGAACGAACTTGGGTTCGCAAGAAAAATTGCGGGGATATTTAAAACGGATCACCACGAGTTTGTAATGAAGCCGTATGATTTTCTGAACTCTATTCGGGAACTGGTGAGAATAGCTGAAGAACCTTTAGTGGAAATGCCAGCCATTCCTCTGTATCAGATTTCAAAAATGGCGAAGCCCTACGCTACGGTTTTGTTGTCTGGAGAAGGTAGCGATGAGGTTTTTGCTGGATATGAGCTTTACCAGAAAATGCTCAATATGGACAAAATTGGCGGGATAGCTAAATGTTTTGGATTGATTCCTGACAGCTGTTTGCCGGGAGACAAGCTCAAAAAGTATGCAGACTGGCTTTCGAGTTCTGTTGCTGACCGATATAGGGGAATATCGGGCGATTTGACGGAACGTATCAAACATTCGTTTTACTCTCCCCAGTTTTTGAAATACATACAAGAGAACAACTATTTGGATGAGACTTTTTTGAGATGGTTTAGGGACGTAGAGATACAACCGCTTCTATCGCAGTTGCTCTATGTTGATTCAAAGACCTGGTTACCGGACGACCTCCTTTTGAAAGCTGATAAGATGACCATGGCAACCGCTATAGAATTGCGGGTCCCTTTTCTTGACCATGAGATAGTAGAGTTCGCCGCCTCATTGCCTCCTGAATACAAAATTTATAATGGCGAGGGGAAATTCATTTTTAAGAAAGTGATGGAAAAGTACCTGCCAGAAGAGATTATATATCGAAAAAAGATGGGTTTCCCAGTGCCAACTAAAAGATGGTTTGCAGGTGATCTGCTAGGACCTGCGAAGGATATGATCCTCAGCAATAGAATTTTCGACACTGGATGGTTTCAGAGGAAATATCTTGAAAAGATGTTTGACAGGCACAGAAGAGGCAAAGAAGATTATAGTAGGAGAATTTTTTCTCTTTTGGTTTTGTATCATTGGCTTGATATCTTTGGCTAAATTGCTAAGAAACTACGACTGATGGAAACTTAGCAAAAAAACCTTTCTCTTTTCTTTTTATCTAATGAAAGTTCTTGTTATCACAAATTTATTTCCAAACAGTGCAGAAAAAACCAGGGGTATATTTACGTATCAAATCGTAAAAGCCTTGCAACGGAAATGCGTTGTAGGGGTTGTCGCTCCCTTACCATGGCTTCCACCTTTTTTTAGGGATATTGGTGCTGCAAAATATCCTCATGCCAATGTACCCTTGAAGGAAACAATAGAAGACATTGCAGTTCACCATCCAAGATATCTCGTGATCCCAAAGATTCTGGGGTTTTTGCACGCCTTATTCCTGTTTTTCCCTTTGCTTCAACTGGTAAAGAAAATAGAAAAGCATGAAGAGATAGATCTGATTAACGCCCACTGGGTATTCCCTGATGGTGTTGCTGCACTGTGGGTCGGTAAAATGCTCAATAAACCTGTAGTCCTAACGGGGTTGGGATGCGATGTAAATCTATATTCAATGATGCCTTTAAGGAGATTTCAGATTCTTAAAGCGCTTCAAAAGGCAGCCCATGTAACAGTTGTCAGTAACAGTATGAAAAAAAGAATTATTTCGATGGGAATCAGTGGAGAAAGAGTGGACGTTATTCCAAACGGTATTAACCTGAAATTGTTCGATGTGATGGAAAGGAAAAGGGTTAGGCGCTTTTTAGATTTGCCCGTTGAAAGTCGCATTGTTCTTACAATAGGAAGTCAGGACGAGGTCAAAGGGACAAAATACCTTATTGAAGCTTTTGGTATGCTTCGTAGAAGGATAAAGGGCCCTTTGTTACTGATTCTTATTGGCGATGGCCCACTGAAGGAATCTTTAATGTCAATGACCGAGAATCTGAACCTCAATGAGAGGGTGGCTTTTTTGGGGAGAAAGCCTCATTCTGAAATTCCCCTTTGGTTGAATGCAGCTGACGTCTTTTGTTTACCGAGCATAAGGGAAGGGCATCCGAATGTTGTTTTAGAGGCTTTGGCCTGTGGCGTCCCGGTTGTAGCCTCGAATGTAGGCGGAATCCCTGAAATGATACATGACAATGGGATGCTGTCTCCTCCAGCAGATTCAACGAAATTATGTGATAATCTTGAATTTTGCCTATCCAACAACTGGGATAGAAATGCGATCCGGAGCACATTTGGAGGTTTTTCCTGGATGGCATGTGCTCGGATGTATTTCAAATCTTATCGACGTGCGATAAAGACAAATTAGGACGTCTGCTAAATGTCGGGCGAAGAAATATATATGCATCTGATTTACTTTGCCACGAACCGGCGATATACCGCCGGGGCAACATTTATGATCATTGTCTTCATGGTATTTTTGAATTGTCGTTTTGGAGACAGGCAGTCGAAAATATTTCCCTTAGGCGCTTGAGATAAAAGTGCTGAACAAAGCCCGAATGATGAAGTCGAACTGAAAATCAAGTAATTACAAAAACTTAATAAATACATGTCCAACAAAGCTTCCTTTAGTGCCTGTTTTGACCTGAATTTTTTTTTAGAAAATATCGGCGTACCGTCGTTAGGCATCAATTTATCTAACTTTTTTACCCGTCCAGGAAACATTTTCTCGATTTCCAGCTCCACTTTTCTATTGTCTGTTGCTAGAAAAATCGTTGCATGCTTTTTTTCAAACGCGAGTTTTCTTAACTTACTTAGTAATAAGGGATACGGACCATGCAAATCGGTTAGGCGGATATGCACGCCAATTGTTTCTCGTTCAAGGAGGTTGGCGCCAAGCTTTGTAAGCTCTGATGAAAAAGGTTCGACCAACGTGATATTTTCAGCTAGAGTCCTTCTAAGCGCATCTAAACGCCTTTTTTCTGAGTAAAAATGATGCCCCAATTGTTTGAATATTCTAGAGAAATCATCAAAATAAGACCAGCGAACCAGAGTTTTGTGCTTCAAGTTAGGTTCATCGATTAGAATGGAGTATTTAGAATAAACAATCATTTCAGCATCCGAATATTTCGGATCATAGGTCCTGATTAGCTCGTCAACGAATTTGTAAAGATTGCCATGCCAGATGGGCGGGTAGATATCCTCATCACTGACCTGGCTGATGTCGATCTGTTGAACTTTACAGGCGAAGAAAGAAGGGAATACATTTTCTCCGTCTTCTGAATAGAAGTGATCCGACCAATCAACACAGAGCTTTCTGTTAGTCATGCGGCAATACATAATGCTTCCCAAAAGGGATAGCAAACGATTACCAAGCCCAGCCTTACCTTTGGTTACCAGAACTTCTTTCTTTCCGTTAGTGGCATTCAAATTTCGGCTATCTTTCAACTCAGGAATTCACAAAAGCCCCTGCAACATTAGAAAACGAGGATACGCAGACCTTCTTTTATCTATGCATATGAATGAAATATGTCAAGGCTTTTTGATTCATCGCAGCAATTCCGGTCTTTAACATGTCCTTCAATTCCTTTTATTTTGGCGTTTTCTTTGTGTTTGTGTTTGCCCTCCATTGGGTTCTCCCTCACAGGCTAAGGAACGCAATGCTGGTCCCTGCCAGCTATTTTTTTTATGCCTGTTGGAACTGGCGATTTCTATCTTTGATCCTTATATCTACACTGCTTGACTTTATATCCGGTTTGAAGATCCATCAGGCGGCTCAGCTGTCCGGAACCCTGAAGGATAAACGGAAAAAAGCGTGGTTATTTTTGAGCTTATGCGGAAACTTGGGTATTCTTGGAATTTTTAAGTACTATGATTTTTTTATTAAATCATTTGAAAATTTTATTTCCATATTTGGTTTTAATCCGACATTCCTACACCTTAATTTAGTTTTGCCTGTGGGTATCAGTTTTTATACGTTTCAAACGATGAGTTACTCGTTGGATATCTACCGTGGCGACATCAAACCCACAAGTTCTTTCTGGGATTTCGCGCTGTTCGTATCATTTTTCCCGCAATTGGTTGCAGGGCCTATTGAAAGAGCCAAGAACATGCTACCCCAGATCGTCAATAAAAGGCAGTTTAGTCTGGAGAAATTTAAAGAGGGCAGCCACTTGATATTCTGGGGATTCTTCAAGAAGGTATACGTCGCTGATAATCTGGGAATTTTTGTAAACCGTGTGTTCGACGCGAGGTCACTGAATGCCTACGAAGTAATTTTTGCGGTTTATGCGTTCGCTTTTCAAATTTATTGCGATTTTTCCGGCTATTCCTCCATCGCCAGGGGTTGTGCCAAGTGTTTGGGTATCGAGTTGATGAAGAACTTTAACTTTCCCTACAGCTCAACGAATATAAGAGAGTTCTGGCAACGTTGGCACATCAGCCTAACAACTTGGTTAAGAGACTATCTGTACATCCCTCTGGGGGGAAATCGCTGCAGCAGTCTGGTGACTTATCGTAACCTGGTCCTCACGATGCTCCTTTGTGGACTATGGCATGGTGCCAATTGGACTTTTGTTTTGTGGGGCGCTTTCCATGCCGTGCTCTTACTGGGCCATCGGATAGCAACTTTGAACAGTAGATATGTTTATAAGGGGTCAAGGATTCATTACCGGCATCTTTATAGAATGGCTGGAATTGTTGTGACTTTTAACCTGGTATGTTTGGGCTGGCTTATTTTCCGATGTCAGACCCTGCACCAATTGGGGCATATGCTTTCAGCTTTATGGTCTTTCCCGGGTAGGTTTGATTGGGCCTTTGTCGAGCCATTGATTTGCTATGCATTGCCCATGCTTCTGGTAGAAGCTGTATTTCAGGTTGCCAAAAATGATTACATCTTTCAACTGCCATATTTACCTACATTGGCGAATTCCGCAGCCTATGCCATTTTGTTTTACCTTTTGGCCTTCCATGGAGCCGAAGCTCAGAGTTTTTTATATTTCCAGTTCTAAGGGCACTTCGGTTTCAATGAAAGTATTCAGTGCTAAAAAAGTCTTTGTTTGGCTATCGTGGGGGATGGTTTTCCTTGTTGTGCTTGAATTTTGCGTTAGATTCGAGGATCTGATAAAGTGGGATGCTCCATTTTTTGGACCGTATTCTCACGAAATTCTGTGGCAACCCACAGCATGGGGAAATGGCGGACGTCCAAACGCAAGGTTTGAGAAATGGAAAATCAACAGCCACGGTTTTCGCTCTGGCGAGATTGGCCAGAGTAAGCCGACTTATAAAATCCGCATTCTGGTGATGGGCGCTTCTGAAACGTTCGGGCTTTACGAATCCCCTGGTCATGATTTTCCTGAATTATTGGATAAAGATCTAAATGGAATCTTTCCAAATTGTTACAATGTAATTAATACTGGTTTCCCGGGTATGTCATTGCCGCGCATGTGCCAATTTTTTGAAAAGGTTGTCAAGACCCTCCAGCCTGACGTCGTAGTCGTGTATCCATCTCCACAATTTTATCTGGATATGAAGGTTCCTTCGGAAAAAACATTTGCAAATTTTAATTTTTTGGAACGAAATGAAGAGAGAAAATTCGAACCGAGGCTCAAACGAAAGCTCAAGATAGTCCTTAAGAAAATTTTACCGCCTTCTTTACAAACCCTTATCAGACGTTTAATTATCGAATATACGCGTAATCAACTTGGCATTAGGGAAGCTTGGGAAAGACCCCCTCCGAAACGCCTTGCGGCTTTTCAGAGGCACCTCGAACGGTTGGTCCAAGAGATAAAGGCAATGGGTTGTCAGGTTATTTTGGCAACCCATGCCAACCGATTTGGGACCTGCCTGGATGGCGTTAATGTTTTTCATATGTATGCGTGGATTTTATATTACCCATCTGTAACCCCATTAGGGATGCTGAAGATGGAAGAATCAGCAAACGATATGATCAGAAAAGTCGCAGCAAAATACCGGGTCTCTGTAGCTGATCTTGCAGATATACTGTCAGGTCGTTCAGAAAACTTTGCAGATTTCTCGCATTTCACAGACGAAGGCTCGAGAAAGGTGGCTGAAGTTTTATCGAAAGCGATAATTAATCTGATTTCTCCTGAGCACAACGGGGTTTGTCATTAAAGAAGTATGAGATTGCCGTGGTTTTCTAATTTGGGGAGGTTGATGACATGTCGACTGCTTGCTGCAAATGTATTTCTCAGGTAATTCGTATCGCATACACCGTCTTCTTTTTTGCCATCTGCGCGATCCACTTCGGACCTTTTACTACCCGACTTGCATTCTGTGAATCTGACCAAGGACAATGCATAGCTTCCAAAGAAGTGTGTGGAAACGGGATCGATGAGGATTGTTCTGGAACAGACCTTGTCTGTCCGAAATGCCATCAAGATGCTGTCCCGAATTCTGGCTGTAATTGCGGAAGTCAAACACGATATTTCGGCTTTTGCTGTGGCGATACGTGGCAGACTACGCCCTGCAAAGGGGAAGTGTTCTATTTGGATGTTAACGGAAATGATTCAAATGATGGCTCTGAGTTTAAACCTTGGAAGACACTGAAACACGCAATTAAAAAGGTTAAGGCAGGGGACACCGTTCTGATTAATCCCGGAAAATACTCCAGTAAAGAAAAAATAAGTATAAGAACTTCAGGAGAAAAAGGGAACCCGATCGTATTCAGGGGGAATGGTAAAGGCGCGGTAATTGACCTTTCAGAATGCCCACAGCCTAATGGATTTGAAATCTATTTTGCTAACCACATTATGGTAGAGAATTTAACAATTCATGCGCCTAAAAATAAGAACAGCAGGGGAATAAGGCTTACCCACTCAACCGGAAGCATCATCAACAATAATACGGTGTACGGTGCCGGTCATGCAAACATTTTTTGCTCGCTCAGTAATTATACTGTTTTTAAGAACAATGAAGCATATGAAGGAAGGATTGGAATATATGTTTCTGACAGTTCTGACTACGTAATTGTTAGTGGAAATTTACTTCATAATAATTCCCAAATAGGACTCCACATGAACGGTGACATTAGCTCGGGCAATGATGGGACAATTTCCTACGCAATAGTCGAAAATAATATTATCTATGGAAACAATGCCACCGGCATTAATGTCGATGGTGTAACAAAATCGATATTTAGAAATAACCTTGTTTACAACAACAGCAAGAGAGGGATTGCGTTTTTTAAAGATTGTGGAGCAGTACCCTCGAATGACAACTACATTATCCATAATACGATTATTATGCCCGGAGGTGCATATTACGCAATTGGTCTAAATTCCGGCGCATACCGAAACAGATTTTACAACAACATAATCATCACCGAAGGGAATGTTCCCTGTTTTTCAACGACTGCCAGTAACAACGATTTGAAAATTTTGTCAGACTATAATGTTTTGTCAAACCATGGGAAAATTGGAGAAATTAAAGATAGGCGTATTTCCTTACGAAAATGGCGTGGCCTCGGCTACGACAAACATTCTATGCAGGGATCAATATCGAGGACTTTTGTAGATTCAAAAGTCCATAGTTATCACCTTAAACCTGAAGGCCCTGCGATCGATGCGGGGACCCCGAGTCACTCATTCGGGAAAGATCTTCTTGGGAATATGCGGCCTTGGGGAACCCGACCTGACATGGGTGCTTTTGAGTTTACTGTCATTAAGAGGTATAAATTTGAAAAAGAGAAAGGCAATGTCGGGGATCATCCATCTTCTTCGAATCTGAATCCAAATGTTGAAGCCAAAAGTTTGTTAGGCATTAAAGAAGATTCATCAAATGCTAAAATTAAGAGAAGGATAAGAAACAAACTCGGTATGGCGTTAGTTTTTATTCCGGATGGTGGGTCCAAAGGTCGATTTCAGCCACACGAATCTAGAGATGGAAATGAAAAACCCAAAATAGAAAGGATTTTGACAAAAGGTTTCTATATGCAAAGCACTGAGGTAACGCAAAGGCAGTGGATTGAACTGATGCATAGTAACCCTTCCTTTTTTAAACGTTGTGGTGATAACTGCCCTGTTGAGCAAGTGTCATGGGATGACGCTCAAGAATTCATCCAAAGGTTAAACCGGTTGGAAGGGGGGGGGAAATACAGGTTGCCGACTGAACGCGAGTGGGAGCATGCCTGCAGAGCTGGCACAACTTCTCTTTTTTTTGTGGGAAAATGCTTGAGCTCTGAGAGGGCAAACTACTGCGGCAAATTCCCCGAAGAAGGATGTAGTAAGGGGAAATGCCGCAACCAAACTATCCCTGTTGGGACATTTTCACCTAACCAATGGGGCCTAATGGATATGCACGGAAATGTCTGGGAATGGTGCCAAGATCGATTTGAAGGCGAGCCCAAAGGCAAGGGAAGAAAGCAAACCGGGAATAACGACGTCACAAAGAGAATCTTTAAAGGAGGCGGGTGGAACAGCCATGCGCGTACATGCCGATCAGGGAACAGTAGTTGCGCCAAATCGGATGCACGTTTTGCAAACCTCGGCTTTCGGGTAGTTCGCGATCCATGACAGAAAATTTATACAGAGTTTCAGTTTTTTGGGGCCTTTCACAATTGAAAAGAAGACTTGGAAGTCATGTCTCCAATTTCCTGTATTTCATTGAATCTAAAGAGGTTTTTCCGAAAAGCCTGGGGAAAAAGACATGATTATTAAAACCTGAGTAATGAGGTAAGGCCATCCTGATGAATAAGCTCAGAATTTTCCATTATGATTTTGCCGATATCGTCTATTCTAGTTTCTTTATCAAAGGATTTCTAGAAAACCAAAAGCAATGGAAATACGATTTTCGGATATCAAAGGCAATACCGAGACCAGTACTGGCTATGATGAATGACCCTTTCTATTGGCCTATTTCATCTAAAATGTGTATTTTTGAGGTAAGAACAAGCCGTTCCAGGTTTTTCTTTTGCGTAGACACACATGACAGTAATAGATCTATATTATGTGGTGGTGGACCGGGGTATGGCCTGCCGCTGATGAAACACATTAGATATTATTTTAAAGTAAATTATAATGAAAAAATAATTGACAATGATCCGAACCTTCAACCTTTTAGAAATTCGATACTGCCTACTCCGATTTGTTTTCCTGTTGGATTTGATCGACCTTGGATAATCTTGAAATCAATAATCCGCCCTTCTGAAAGGCCAAGGTCATTATTGATGGCGAAGAAAGGTTTCGATGTCCTAATCAACACCCCAGGTCTTGGCTATTTTCGAAACCTCAGGGAATTTCGAAAAACTATCGATGTTTTTTTCGTCAACCGTGCTTATGGCAGTAGACACCAAGGCGTTGATGATTTTAGACGTCGGATTATCGATAAAATGAGAAACTCTAAAGATATAACGGGAATTGCTGGCTTCTCCCGGGTTATGGGAAAAACTCGGAATCAACCCCTGCAAATAGGCGCTTATGGATGCGGAAGGTATCGGAGACGGAAATATTTGAAAAACCTTGCAAGAGCCCGGGTTGGAATTTACGTCAGAGGCACCCATAACTGTATTTCATTCAAATTGGGCGAATTGTTGGCGCTCGGCCTTCCCATTGTTGGCCAGCCAATTGCTAACAACCGAAAAATTTTTTACGCCGATTCTGAGTGGTCAAAGCAGTTCAGGTTTGAGACAGTGGATGAAATCATAACGGAAGTTCGACGGCTATTAAAAAGCCCGTCGGAATTAACAAAACTAGGAGAAATGAATAGAAGGATTTTCGATAATCAATTTGCACCAAAAGCGGTAGTTGCAGACATACTTAGAAAAGTTCTATAAACATCGAATTCGAAGTAGAATTAACGGTTTGGCTTGAACCCTAGCCTTCTGAACAATGGCAGATGAACCTGTGTTGTGTAACCGCAAGAAGCCACCACAATTGCGGACCCAGAAGAATTTTACTTGACATCGCCATAAGGAGTAAAAACATGCCTGAGAATAAAGGCTCGAACCGAAAAGTGATATCTATTTTTGGTGCGGGAGGCTTCATTGGAAGCCATTTGGTTAAAAGCCTACTGGCCGAAATGCCAGAATTAGACGTTATCTGCATAGACAGGGTCAGAGATAAATTGGAAAGGATCGCTGGTCATGGGGGATACCAGTTCATTTCAAATGACATAAGGAAGGCGAACGGAAAAATAGATGAAATCATTGAGGTTTCAGATTATGTAATCGATTTGATTGCCTATGCAAACCCACATATCTACCTTAAGCGACCTATTGAAGTTATTGAATTGAATTTGTTTGACAACCTGAAAATTGTGGATTTATGTCTTAAACACGGAAAGTATCTAATGCAGTTTTCCACATGTGAAGTTTATGGGATTACAGGTGGAAGTACCAAACCATTCAATGAAGACAATACCAACTTGATTTTGGGTCCGATCCGCAACCGCCGTTGGGTTTACAGCTGTGCGAAGCAACTTTTAGAGAGGATGGTTAATGCCAAAGGGCTTGACAATGGACTGAATTACTCGATCGTCCGTCCATTCAATTTTATTGGCCCGGAAATGGACTTTCTCATTAAGTCTATTGGTGGTGATCATCCGAGGGTTTTTCCACATTTCATGTCTTCCCTGCTTTTTGATAACCCAATGTATTTAGTTGATGGCGGTTTGAGTCAACGAACCTTCACTTATATAGATGATGCTATTTCAGGAATTATTTGCATTTTACAGAGTGGAAAAGCGGCGAACAGAGAGATTTTCAATATAGGCACGCCAGACAATGAAACAACCATAAGGGATTTTGGTTTATTAATGAGACGATGTTATGAAGAATTGACAGGAAAGAAATCTAGATCTAAGATAGTACCGATCGATTCTAATGAGTTTTATGGTGAAGGATATGAAGACTGTGACCGACGAATTCCGGACGTGAAAAAATTGACCTCTTTGGGATGGACGCCGAAATTTGGCTTAGAGGAATCCGTTAAAAAAAGTATACTGCACTATATAACCCACGTTAAACACCTAAAATAGATGAATTTCTTTCTGTTGCTGACGGGCAAACATCCCATTTTGTACCAAAAAAATCGTCGACATCTACCAAAAATTGAAGCCCCCAGGTTCGACTTCGAATTTCGCTTGGATTATTGGGCTGAATTCGCCCATTAAATTACCTGAAATTCCGGCTATCTATAAATGAATATCCTTTATCACCACAGGACTAGAGGAAAGGATGTCGAGCGGGTTCACATCCTTGGCATGGTTAGAGCCTTCAGAAAACTTGGGCATGAGGTGCACATCGCATCTCCACCAGGAACCGACTTGGATGAGGATAAGGCGAAGCTACATTCTTTGAAAAGCAAAAACAACGAAATTTGGCGAAAAGTAAGCGTTCATGTCCCGGAAGTGTTCTTTGAGTTGATAGAAATCCTATACAACGCTTTCGCCTTTGTTCGAATAATTTCTGTGACGAGAAAAAAGAAGTTTAAACTTATCTACGAGAGATATGCGCTGTTTTCCTTCGCGGGCGTCCTGTTTTCAAGATTACAGGGGATTCCAATTTTTCTCGAAGTCAATGATTCCGCCGTTGTCGAACGAAATAGAAAGGTGTTTTTTGGGAAAATCGCCCGTAGAATCGAACGATGGGTTTTTTTTCACGCGTCTAGTATTATTACTGTGTCATGCGTTTTCAAAAAAATTGTTGCCGAGCAGGGAATCGAGAAAAGTAAAATCTTTGTTACCCCCAATGCAATTGATCCTCACGATTTCATCATAAGTATGAACGTGAGACAACTTATAAGAACGCGATACCACCTGCATGGAAAAATGGTTATTGGGTATGTAGGAAGTTTTTCATATTGGCACCAATTGGATTTTCTTCTGGATACCGTCTCTAACCTGATTTCGACATATCCGAATATTCATTGTCTTCTGGTTGGCGATGGCGTTACGCGTCTGCATTTGATGAAAGATTTAAGGAAGATGGGGCTTGAAAAGCATTTTACCTTCACAGGAAAATGCCCTCATAACCAAGTCTCGGCACATATTTCAGCAATGGACATTACCATTCTTCCTGATGCAAATATTTATTGTTCACCGGTTAAATTGTTCGAATACATGGCAATGGGTAAACCAGTCTTTGCACCCCGGTTACCAAATGTGCAAGAGATTCTCACGCCAGGGCTTAACAGCATTCTTTTTAAATCTGGGGATGGAGAGGACCTTAAAAAGAAATTATCTGAAGTTATTGAAAATAAAGAACTAAGGCGAAACCTTGGGTATAACGCTCTCCGAACTGTGCATGAAAAACATCTGTGGATACAAAACGCAAGAAAAACAATTGGACTCATTAGGCCTTAGGGCCTCTCTACTGACAACATGTTGTAAAACAAAAGAGTAATATCACGCCGCAATCCCAAGAAATACCGAAATCAAACGTATCTCCTGAAACCCTGTTATGAGCCAATTTAGGAGGGCGCCCGGCAGGTCAAAATAGCTGGCGGCGGAAATAATTCACGCTGAATTCGTGATGGCCAGAGGTGGAATTAGGAGAAAACTGCAACGAAATGAGAGGGGAACGGGTTGGATTGGCTTCGGGGATAAATTTGGGAAATAGGGTCCCTTGTCCGTGACGGACGAGTTTTGGAATTTTGAAATTTCTTGAACTGGCTCTACTCCCTCATGACGAGATTAAGAGACCTTTGCATAACCTACCAAAATTTGTCCCGGATATTGCATGGCAAAAGCGCGTTGAATGAGGGTTAGATATGTCCTAATGGCCTAAAATGAAATACTGAGGCATCTAAAGGGAGAAATTATTGAAAAATATGTTATATGGGCATAAAATGAAGGCGCCGGACTTTCACAGGGAACTGAAATTTTCAGACAATTTTTGTCAAATTTTTCCCGGAAGGACCACTTTGTCCATTTTTCTTGAAATTCAAAGGTCTCATTGTACAATGAACTGTCGGCTACCTTTCGTTTAAAATGGCAATAAGGAATGCTTTTTGATCCGTCTAAAACACGAGGACATCATCTGTATGATAAAAAAGCAGCTACATGAATCCATAAGAAGACTTGTCTCGCGGTTAGTTTTCCCGGTACCATGTCATCTTTCTGAAAATCAGAGGCGAATCGACAGTGCTAGTTTGTCTGTAATCAAAGAATCTATAAGAAAAAACTACCATACTGGCTGGCGGAACCCCAAGAATTATTCTAATCAAGCGTATGAAGAAGATCTAACGGATCACTCGATTTCAAGATTGGAAAATGATCGAAGGATTGTTGTGCCTTGGTTAGATAACGCCAGAGCTCTACAGAATAGGCATATTTTGGAAATCGGTTGCGGAACGGGTTCTTCAACTGTTGCATTGGCCGAACAAGGCGCAGAGGTTACTGGAATTGACACTGATGAAGGCGCATTATTAGTTGCAAAGGATCGATGCAAATTATACGGGCTAAACGTTAAGTTTAGAGCTTTAAATGCCATTACATGTTCCGAACACTTTCCCCCTAACACATTTGATTTTATAATATTCTTTGCTTGTCTTGAGCATATGACAATTTCAGAAAGGATTACTTCTTTAAAGAAAGCATGGGAAATCTTGCCGCGAGGTGGTTTGCTTGTTGTGCTTGAGACTCCGAATCGATTGTGGTATTTTGATGATCACACTTCGATGCTGCCCTTCTTTCACTGGTTGCCAAATGAGCTTGCGTTTCGATATTCCATTTATAGCCCAAAAAAAAATTTTAACGAATTATATTTGGAATATAATAGAAAGAATAAAGAACACTTTTTAAGAAGAGGTCGAAGTGCTAGCTTTCATGAATTTGAATTATCGATAGAACCCGCAAGAGATTTAAGAGTCATCAGCAGCCTATCTTCATATCACAGATTAAGAAAGAAATTCCTTCGGAGCAGATCGGAAAAAAAATATGAATCCTTTTTAATGAAATTGTATCCCAATATCCACGAAGGTTTTTTTCAACCATATTTGTATTTGATAATAGAAAAAGCGTAAAATAAGGTTCGCTTTTCCGTGCGCAACGTAGTCAACTTGTAAACTTATTATTAGAGGCAATTTAAGAGGGCGCCCAGCAAAGAAAATGAGACCTTTGTACTACCTGCCAAAATTTGTCCAGATAGAACCCCTGATAAAAGAATCGAACATGGAGTGGTTTTTGGGAATGTTTTTTCTGTGTAACTGAGCTTAAGGGGATAAATATATTGTAAATAACGTATTGGCCGAAAAAGCCAGGCCAAAAGGGCGTTTCGAACTCTTAAATTGGCTCAATTCCCATAATAATTATCAAGACACAGTTGTAATATTTTCTCTTATTTTGACTTTCGAATACACTTGGGTGCATCCGGAGTTTCTGACAAACTCATTTCTCAAAGGGAAAATACAAACTATAATTTGAATATTCGCTGATTTTGCTTCTGGAAAATGGCCGTTTCCTGCAATCATAAAGATTAAATGCCATGTCTTGCTACATCCGTCAGAAACAGCGGATGCACCCATACACTTTCCATGCACGTCACCTCTTTATGAAATACAAGCCATTGTAACAAATTTCGAGAAACTTTGCAGGGGGTATTTTCACCCAATCCCTTGGCCGAACATTTCGCGCTTTTTGAGCATTATGTCGTGGGTTGTCGTTATTTTCTGGAAATAGAGGTGATTTAATAAGTCCCTCCACCCGGGAACCGAGCGGGCGGATTTCGGACTTCCGGGTGACCGGAAGGAGTAAACCGCAGAAACGCTTGTCTTTTCTTGATGGTTCGGGACCTGACACCAAAGTAGGAATGCTGAAGTGAAAATATTGAATAACAAGGTAACATTCTGGTTTGCATTTCTTTTTATCATGTTTGTATTCGCTGTTTTAGCGTTAGAAATTCTAGTGCGAGGTTTTAGTTTAGCTCCTAAAATCCCTAAACAATATGCCAACTATCTTCCCGATCCCTATGTGTCTCATAAACCAAGGCCGTATTCAATCTCGAGGGGAACATCTGCAACAAATGAGTTCTCTTTTGAATATTCTCATAATAGTCATGGTTTCCGAGATGAAGAAAAGAGTTTTAAGAAACCTGTAAATACATATAGAATACTAGGGGTTGGTGATAGTTTTACTTATGGAGCAGGAGCTCCGTTTAGAGAAACATATTTGGCGAGACTTGAAGCTTTACTTAAAAAGCATTTTAGGGAACTGAATATTGAGATTGTAAAGGCAGGAATTCCAAGATTTTTTGCTGAACCAGAAAGACGTTTAATAGAGTATTATGCGCCTAAGTTTATGCCAAATTTAATTTTGGTTGGGTTTCTGCCAAATGATGTAATTGACACATATAGGCAAAAACATGGCCTTATTATTCAGGTTGGAGATACGGGCTATCTTCTATCAGGCATGGGCGCTAAGTTTGGAAAGTATGTGGAAAGGCTTTTCGTAAATTCACATTTAGCACGTGTTATAATTAGCAGGATTTTCTTCTTTACGATGTCAAATTTTGGAAAATTAGTATCATGGAATGAAATTTATAAGGAAAATGGAGTTCACGAAAATGACTGGAAAGAACTAGAAAATCAATATAAGAAAATACAAATAGTTGCAAGAAAAGTGAACGCAAAAATCGTATTTATTCATATTCCTCAGAAGGGGCCATGGAATAAAAATGATTATTATCCCTCCAAGAGACTCAAGGCATGGGCAAAAAGAAACAGAGTTTTTTTTGTAGATACGTTGCCCGCCCTAGAAAAGGCATCCAAAACAACAAAAATGTTTTGGGAAAAAGACGGCCACTGCCGGCCTGAAGGATATAAAATCATTGCAGAGGTTATTTATAAATATCTAATTGAGAACAAGTTGATACAATCAAGGAATTTCCCATGAATATTTTCAGTTACAATAGGCACATAGGCAGCCATTTGGTGTGACATGTTGCACAACAGTATGTGACACGGAGAGTTTTTGTGGAATATATCAAAATCTTCGTTCTCATAAAGGCCTGCAAAATGCGCGATTTCATAATCTGAAATTTCTGCAAGCGGAAGAGTGAGCTATGAATATTTTGGGGATATCCTGCTTTTATCATGACAGTGCAGCATGCCTGGTTCAAGATGGCGAACTGTCGAACGCTGCTCAAGAAGAGCGTTTTTCAAGAAAAAAACATGACCCTCGGTTCCCGAAGAAGGCTATAAGATTCTGTTTGGAAGACGTCGGAATCAATGTTGAAGATCTTGATTACGTCGTTTTTTATGACAAGCCTTTTCTTTCCTTCGAGCGCCTCCTTATGAGCTATTTGACAGTGGCCCCGAAGGGGCTTCGGTCTTGGTTGGAGGCTATGCCCTTATGGTTGGGGAGAAAACTTCACATCCCAAGGGTCATCAAAGAGGAGATCGGATATGTGGGCAATGTCCTGTTTACCGAGCACCATGAAGCTCACGCAGCTTCGGCTTTTTACCCGTCGCCCTTTGCACAAGCGGCCATATTGACCGTTGACGGGGTGGGGGAGTGGGCTACCGCAAGCTATGGATTTGGCGAATCCGGTGATATAAGGTTGTTGAAAGAGCTCCAGTTTCCAGATTCTTTGGGTTTGTTGTATTCTGCATTTACCTATTTTACCGGTTTTAGGGTGAATTCGGGTGAGTACAAGCTCATGGGATTGGCACCCTATGGTACACCCCGGTACAGGGAACTGATCCTTTCAGAACTCGTAGATTTAAAACAGGATGGCTCCCTCAGACTGAATCTCTCCTATTTTGATTTTTTGGGTGGATTGCGCATGACCAACAAACGGTTTTCAAAATTATTTTCGGGGCCTCCCCGTAAACCTGAGTCAGAAATCACGCAGAGAGAAATGGACATAGCCTCAAGCATTCAGTCGGTGACCGAAGAAGCAATATTGCGGATGGTTGTTCATGTACACAAAGAAACGCAGTCTGAAAACCTTTGTCTTGCAGGAGGTGTGGCCCTCAATTGCGTCGCCAATGGCCGTATCCTTCGTGAAAGCCCATTTGAAAATATCTGGATACAGCCTGCTGCCGGCGATGCCGGCGGTGCACTTGGCTCAGCCTTTTCTGTCTGGTATCGTTATCTTGAAAACACCAGAGTCCCCACGCTTGGTAAAGACAGCCAGCATGGTTCCTATTTGGGGCCCTCATTTTCTAACGACATGGTAGAAAGCTATCTCAAAAACAACGGATTTCCTTACCTCCGTCTTAGGGAGGAAGATCGAGCGAAAACCATTGCAAAATGCATCGCCGAGGGAAAAATTTTAGGTTATATGACGGGGCGTATGGAGTTCGGGCCAAGGGCTTTGGGAGCCAGGAGCATTCTCGGAGACCCGAGAAGCTCAGAAACCCAGACGGTGATGAATCTCAAGATAAAGTACCGAGAATCTTTCAGACCATTTGCGCCGTCGGTATTGGAAGAGAAAGCCTCTGAGTATTTTGACTGCCAAACGCCCAGTCCCTATATGCTTTTTGTTGCCAATGTTCGAAAGGAAAGGCGGCATCCCCAACCAGCGCCTGACGGAATTCCAATGCTGCAACGTCTGAAAACGAAACGTAGCGACATTCCTGCCGTCACTCACCTGGACTATTCCGCACGGCTTCAGACTGTGGATGTGAGAGATAAACCTGATTATCATAAAGTAATTTCTGAGTTTGAAAAATTGACGGGCTGCGCCGCAGTGGTGAATACCAGTTTTAATGTACGCGGAGAACCAATCGTTTGTAGTCCCGAGGATGCATACCAGTGTTTTATGCGAACCGAAATGGACGTATTGGTTATAGAAAATTGTATACTGTTTAAAGAAGAGCAGCCGAAATGGACTGAGAAAAGTGATTGGAGGAAGGATCTTGAACTTGACTGATAAAATGAAAATTCGAAGGTTTGGTATCGTTGCGTTTCTATTTTTCGGGTCTCTTTCATTTCTGGGAATGTGGGCTGGGAAATCCGTCCCGATCTGGCTTTTCGGAGTACTTTCTCTTCTGGGTTTGAGTTTCATCTCTATTCCCGGACCAATGAGTCCAATCTATAACGCCTGGTTGGCGGTTGCTCATTTCATAGGACGTATTGTAACTGCATTTTTTCTGATTCTGGCCTATTACCTAATTATCACCCCATCCGCCTTCTTAAAAAAGTTATTCGGCGGACCTCCAATACCCCTGAAGCTTGACAGGAATGTGTCAACCTACTGGGTCACAAGGGATGAGTCCGCCCAACCACGAGATCGATTTATGAAGCGCTATTAGTACGTGTAATGCGGCTCAGACTGGTTTTTTCAAGAAAACTGAAAACGATAAATATGAGGAGTAAAGATGGCTAACCAATCTATTTTTTACGAATTCTGGGAATTTATCAAATACAGGAAACGGTATTGGCTGTTTCCCATCGTTATGGTGCTTTTACTATTCGGCGCGTTGATTGTTTTTACCGAAAGCAGTGCGGTAGCCCCTTTTATTTATGCGCTGTTTTAGACAACGCTTGAGGAACGAGCACCGTGAACTTTAGAGCTCTCATCAAGTCAATTTTTCACAGAAGCGGTTTCGATATCGTGCGCTTTGTACCAGAGTTGAACCAACCCTTTCCGATTCTACCTTTAGTTATAAGAGAACATATAGCTACCGGCGAACCATTTTTTTTGTGCAGGTCGGGGCAAACAATGGGGTCCACTTCAATCTTTTTGGAGATCATGTTCATTTTCAGAATCATCACATGCGATCAGCACAACTTTAACCTGTACTTTGTATTTTTCCATTTGGTAAGGGTCTCGGAAAAAAATAAATGCGCCAGATTGCGCCGTATTTTGGATCGTATGCAAGGCGCATCCGCCAGTGCATATTAGTGGATATATGCCGGTGGATGCAACGCAGTAGACAGGCCAAAGGACAAGCCAGATGGTGGATTTATTTTTTCCCGAGGCCCTAAATCCTCGCATTTCTTATATGGATCTGAGCCAATTTAAGAGGGTGCTCGGCAGGGCTAAATTCTTGACTGGGTGGATCTTTCAGGCGGGGTATAATAACGGCGAGAGTTGGAATTGGGGGAAAGCTGCAGCGAAATGAGTCAAGAAGGGTTGGATTGCTTTTCGGGATAAATTTTGAAAACAGAACCCCTTGTCCGTGACGGACGGCTTTTGAGGTTTTCAAATTTCTGGAACTGTCTCTATTCCCTCATGACAAGGTTAAGGATGAATTTCGGTACCAATGGCCCTGGGACAAAGAATTTTGGTGGAGATTTATTATCCTGAAGTTTTTTTCTCAACTCTAACGTGACCTTGACGATAAAACAGGCAACCCTCTTGAGTAACACAACAATGACAGCCATTTGGGAAAGGATTCCAGCATGTTCCAAGCCCCGTATTTTCGGCTTTGAAAGGATGGTAAAGTCCTCTTTTGCAGTGGCATTGGTTTTTTCAGAGGCTGATCGGAGGTTTTTGAGCTTCCAATGACGGTCTGTGCCTCGAATCACTTCCGTGATGAGCCTGGGAAATTCATGGATAGACATGTGTTTTGTAAACCCATGAGAGTTGATCCAGTGGTAACAACTTTTTGCATATTCAACAATCTTTGGATCTCTTGAATCTACACACTGCCTTCGGCAACTGAAACTTGCTCTTTGACAATTGAAATCGAATCCATTGGGACGTGTCAG
>Ga0233431_1001327_pt1 | contig 43653 bp, 37 predicted proteins | sample SI_118_April2016_FD_179867 | JGI IMG/M metagenome (GOLD analysis project Ga0233431, IMG submission 179867) | Seawater microbial communities from Saanich Inlet, British Columbia, Canada - SI_118_April2016_200_MG | ecosystem: Environmental > Aquatic > Marine > Inlet | place: Canada: British... | reverse complement strand
TTTCCCCTTATAAAAGACAAATTATTTTTCACTCCTCATATTGGTTTTAGCTTCAATATTAATGATGATTTTCTTAGCGAGAGCTCTGGCACGACTATAAGAAATTCTCCACTTGATACGCTGAAAATCACTCATCAGGATCTGACCGGATTCAGAAAATTATTTTTCATGCAAGAAACTGGACTCTCGTTAAAATTAAAGCTTAAATCAGATGTTCGACTAACCAGTTCTATTAACTATCAAAGTGGCTTTTTCAAACTGATAGAAACTAACATTGTTTATTCGACTAATAGTGGACCTGAGAAACAAGCGTCATTAATTTCAAATGGAAATAATTTAAAGCTACTATTTGGGTTAGAGTATCCGCTGAGTAATATATGGCAGAAATCATCCTACAGAAAAGAGACGAAGAATGAACGAATAAAAAGTGTAAAGGAATCAAATAACAAACGATTTTACATAGGGTTTGGTGCAGGTGCCTTGTGGCGTTATTATTCTTCAATCCCCAGCAAAGATGTTATAACATCAAGAAATGGACGCTATGCTTTCCCAAGTTTTAATTATGCCGATTTCACAATAGGAATAAATTTTGGGGTCAAACTACATGAGAATATTGGACTACAAACTGGCATTTCTACTCAGAACTTCTGGAATCGGTATTATATCATGGATGAAGATGATGTAATTTATGGTGGGGGAACAAGGTTTGGAGAATCAAACCTATTCAAAATCCCTCTTCTATTTGAATATCATTATCAATTGCCATCCGTTTTGAACCGTTTCACCATTATTCCATCATTGGGCATGAACTTACTTCATTCAAGAATAACGGGAGATTATGAATCTTTTAGTGGCAATGTAGTCATATATAATTTAGCATATCCAAATGATTCACTATACAGGGAAATCACATTCGCCAGACCCAATAAAAATATAATAACACTCACAACTGGTATTGAAATTGATTTTTATATTTTAAAAAATCTCATTTTATATTTGAAAGGAGAATATACATTAGGAACAGGAAGTGTATTAAACCAAATTGACACATGGGTGTTTTACCAGAACAAGGGTTATTCAGCAATACAACAATTTAGAGGAAAATCTTCGGAATTGATGATGGGATTTAAAGTGCCTTTTGATTTCAAAAAACAGCAGTGATATGAATGATTCTATTGTTCTAAACTTTCTGATTAATAAGAATAATTTTGAGATCATTCTAATCTTTTTAACGTTGAGAATATGAATACAGAAGTAGTTTATATTGTTGCAATTGTGGTAATTGTATATTTAATCTTACAACCGATCAGGACAAAATATGGATTAGAGAAATTAAAACCGCTCATTATTATTCCAGTTGTTATTGCTCCTCTTTTTAACAAAGTCAATTTTCAGGATATATCTAGTGTGGTAAAGGTATTATCCGTTTTGCTAATTGGTTTTGCCATTTGGAAAACGATTAACAATTTTAAAAAGAAATAGTTATTTCTTTAATTTCTTCATCTCTCTTTCCTGCTTGAGCATATTCAACAGATACTGTCCATAACCACTTTTCACAAGGGGTTCAGCAATTGTTTGCAATTGATCTGAATTAATAAACCCCATTTTCCAAGCAATTTCTTCAATGCATGAAATCTTCATTCCTTGTCTTTCCTGAAGAACTTCAACAAATTGAGAAGCTTGCATGAGTGAGTGGAAAGTTCCAGTATCGAGCCAAGCTGTTCCTCTACTAATCACCTGAACTTTAAGCTTTCCTTTTTCCAAATAAGTTTTATTTACATCGGTAATCTCATACTCTCCTCTTGCTGAAGGTTTAAGATTTTTAGCTATTTCAACCACAGAATTATCATAAAAATACAAACCTGGAACTGCATAATTCGATTTGGGTTGGCTAGGCTTTTCCTCAATACTTAATGCTTTCCTATTTTCATCAAAATCTACAACTCCATATCTTTCAGGATCAGCAACATGATAGGCAAATACAATCCCACCATCCGGATTATTACAAGCTTGTAAGGTTTGAGGCAACTCCTTTCCATAGAAAATATTATCACCAAGAACTAAGCAAACATCATCATCTCCAATGAACTCTTCTCCTAAAACAAATGCTTGTGCCAAGCCATTTGGAATTTCTTGTACTTTGTAAGAGAATTTTAATCCCAAACTACGTCCATCTCCCAGTAATCTTTCAAAATTTGGCAAATCTTCTGGAGTAGAAATTATCAGAATTTCCTGAATTTTTGCCATCATCAAAATAGACAATGGATAATAAATCATCGGCTTATCATAAACAGGCATTAGCTGCTTACTAACTGCTAAAGTTAATGGGTGTAATCGTGTGCCGGCTCCACCGGCTAGTATAATTCCTTTCATAATAAAATGCTTAACCACGGAGGCACAAAGACACGGTTTTTATTTAAGATATCCATTGATTCTCCAATATTCATTTTAACCTTATTGTTTCTTGGTGACTTGGTGTCTTGGTAGTTAGAGCTTAACCACGGAGACACGAAGGCACGGATTTTAATTGATTGAAGATAAATATTGATTCTTCGTAATTCTCCTATTTGATTATTTTAGATTTAACTTTATTTTATTCTCTATATTCTTGTTGACTTGGTATCTTGGTAGTTAGAGCTTAACCACGGAGGCACGAAGGCACGGATTTTAATTGATTGAAGATAAATATTGATTCTTCGTAATTCTCCTATTTAATTATTTAAGATTTAACTTTATTTTATTCTCCATATTCTTGGTGACTTGGTGTCTTGGTGGTTAGAGTTTAACCACGGAGGCACGAAGGCACAGTTTTATTTTTCACTAAAATAACCATTGATTCTCCGTTTTATTCCATTCTTAATTAAATCAACGTTGAAATTGAGAAGAAATCCTAATTTTTTGTTTGCAAGCTTTAGATAACTTATCAGCTGCGCTTCATGAACTGGAAGCATTATTTCAACAGCTTTAAGTTCAATTATAATTTCATCTTCAACTAATATATCAATATAAAAGTCCTTAGAAAGAGTTTCTCCTTTATAAACTACCGGAATTCTCACTTCGGACTCAACTTTTAATCCTCTATTCTTCAACTCTTTTACTAAACAGATGTGATAAACTGATTCTAATAGACCAGCGCCTAACTCCTTATGAACTTCAAAGGCTGCATTGACAACTTTTGTTGCTATTTTATCCAATTCACTTTTGTTCATATTTCTTGGTGTCTTGGTGTCTTGGTGGTAGGCTTACCTCTTCGTATATTGCTCGTTATAATAACTTTTATACGCCCCAGAAGTAACTCTCTCCATCCATTCTTCATTATCCAGATACCAATCTACTGTTTTCTCAAGTCCTTCTTCGAAAGTAATAGATGGTTCCCAGCCTAAATCAGTCTCCAGTTTGGCTGGATCAATTGCGTAACGCATATCATGCCCTGCTCTGTCCTTTACATAGGTAATTAACTTTGCTGAGTCGCCACTTTTACGATTCATTTTGCGATCCATAATTTCACACAAAAGATTGACTATATCAATATTCTTCCACTCGTTTTTTCCACCAATATTGTAGGTCTCTCCTACTTTCCCTTGGTGAAATATTGTGTCAATAGCACTTGCATGATCTTCTACCCACAACCAATCTCTAATATTTAAACCTTTCCCATAAACAGGAAGTGGCTTATTATTTTTAATATTGTTGATCATTAATGGTAATAACTTCTCAGGAAACTGAAACGGCCCATAATTATTCGAACAATTCGAAATCTTAACAGGCAAATCATAAGTATGATGATAGGCTCTCACCAAATGATCTGAGCTTGCTTTTGAAGCAGAATATGGAGATCGAGGATCATAAGCTGTACTTTCTACAAAATACCCACTGTCTCCCAGACTTCCGTACACTTCATCAGTAGAAACATGATAAAAGATATGATCAGATTCATCTTCCCAAAAAACTTTCGCTGCATTTAATAAATTGAAAGTACCAACTATATTGGTTTCAATGAACTCATTTGGTTTCAATATAGATCGATCCACATGGGACTCAGCAGCTAAGTGAATGACTCCATAAAAATAATGTTGCTCAAATAATTCGTTTACAAAAACTGAATCAACAATATCGCCTTTAATAAATGCATAATTTGGCTTATTCTGTACATCTTTCAGATTTTCCAGATTTCCAGCATAAGTAAGCTTATCAAGATTACAAATTTGATAGTCTGGATATTTATTGACAAAAAGCTTAATTAAATGAGAGCCAATAAAACCTGCTCCTCCGGTTACTAATATCTTCTTCATTATTATCTATTGAAACTCAGCTAATGATTTGAAATATTCTACAGTTTTTTTCAATCCTTCTGTTCTGGTATGATGAGGTGTCCAACCCAATTTTTCTTTTGCCAACGAAATATCAGGTCGCCTTTGCATAGGATCATCAACAGGAAGAGATTCATATACTATTTTAGATTTTGATCCTGTTAATTCAATCACCTCTTTGGCAAAATCCAAAATTGTAATCTCATCAGGATTTCCAATATTTACAGGATAAGCATAATCACTTAAAAGTAATTTGTAAATACCATCCACCTGATCTTTGATATAACAAAATGAACGGGTTTGCAGTCCATCACCAAATACTGTTATATCTTCTCCTCGTAAAGCCTGACCAATAAATGCTGGCAATGCGCGTCCATCATTTAATCGCATTCTTTCACCGAACGTATTGAAAATCCTCACTATTCGGGTATCAAGCTGATGATAAGTATGATAAGCCATGGTTATGGCTTCCTGAAACCGTTTAGCTTCATCATAAACTCCACGAGGACCAATGGGGTTTACATTTCCCCAATAATCTTCTTTTTGCGGATGAACCTGTGGATCGCCATACACCTCTGAAGTTGATGCAATTAATAATCTCGCATTTTTCGCCAATGCTAAACCCAATAAATTGTGCGTACCAAGTGAGCCTACCTTTAATGTTTGAATAGGCATTTTCAGGTAATCAATTGGGCTGGCAGGTGATGCAAAATGCAGGATATAATCCAATTGACCTGGCACATGAACAAACTTGCTTACATCATGATGATGAAATGAGAACTCTTTTAATTTAAACAAGTGTTGAATATTACTCAAACTACCCGTTAATAGGTTATCCATTGCAATAACTTCATAATCTTCTTTAATGAACTTATCACATAGGTGTGAACCAATAAAACCAGCAGCACCTGTTATGAGAACTCTTTTTTTTCTATTACTCATTTATTTTTTTGACTTTCTTCAAAAGCTTTATTCCTTCCAATTGAAAAGTAGGTAAAGCCTAACTCGGCTAATTCTTCATGCTCATACAAGTTACGACCATCAAAAATCACTTTTTCTTTCAAATTTAAAGCAATTTTACTAAAATTAGGATTTCGGAATGCCTGCCATTCTGTAACGATCAGTAAACAATCAGCTCCTTCTAAAACATCATATTGGAAATTACCATAAGTGATTTTATCACCAATTACCTTTTTTATATTAGGCATGGCTTCAGGATCATATGCATGCACTTCGGCTCCTTCTTTCAATAGCTCATCAATAATATATAATGATGGAGCTTCTCTAATATCATCCGTGTTGGCTTTAAAAGCCAGTCCCCACATAGCAATTTTCTTTCCTTTTAAAGATCCGCCAAAATGTTCTTTCATTCTGGGTATTAAAATAGTTTTCTGCTTATCATTAATGGACATTACTGCATGCAGAATATCAAGATTGTAACCATATTCATTAGCAGTTTTTGAAAGAGCCTGAACATCTTTAGGGAAACAACTTCCTCCATATCCTATACCTGAATAAAGAAAATGCTTTCCAATTCTTACATCTGTTCCAATTCCCCTTCTGACCATATCGATATTAGCTCCCATCAAATCGCAAAGATTTGCAATTTCATTCATGAAAGTAATTTTGGTTGCCAGAAATGAATTTGCTGCATACTTTGTTAACTCTGATGATCTCTCATCCATAAAAACAACAGGATTTCCTTGTCTGACGAAGGGTTTATATAATTTATCCATGAGTTCTCTGGCTTTCATGGATCGGGTTCCAACAACAATGCGATCAGGTTTCATGAAATCATCAACAGCAAAGCCTTCTTTCAGAAATTCAGGATTCGAGACAACATCAAATTCCACCAGTGCATTTTCCGAAATTTTAGATATCACTTTATCAGCAGTACCAACTGGCACAGTACTTTTATTTACAATTACTGTGTAATTCTCTAATAAAGATCCTAATTGACCTGCAACATCTAATACATATTGTAAATCAGCGGATCCATCTTCACCAGGAGGAGTTGGCAATGCTAAAAATATAATTTTTGCATCCTGAATTCCCTCTTTAAGATTATTTGTAAAAAACAGCCGTTCTTGTTTAATATTTCTTTCGAATATTACTTCCAAACCTGGCTCATAAATAGGCACTTTCCCAGCCTTCATCATTTCAACTTTATCGATATCGATATCCACACAGGTAACTGTATTACCTGACTCTGCCAAACAAGTTCCGGTTACTAAACCAACATATCCTGTTCCTACAACTGCAATTTTCATTTTTACTGATAGATTATTTTAGAATAAATAAGATGTGCAAATATATAGTTAAATTTGCGAAGAATTTTTAATCTCAGATCAAATGAATGTACGCTTAAAGTTTTTTATTTCCCTTTCATTTTTAGTTATTACTACAACTTCTTTTGGACAAGCAAGCATCAAAGATTCATCAATAAATATGTCAATTGTTGGATTTGATTTTTCTTACAGCATTCCTGATAAAGATATGGCTGATAGGTTTGGAGGGTTTTCACAGCTTGGAATATCCTATTCTTTCAAGTTCAGCAACAATATTATTTTGGGTACATCAGCCAACCTGATGTTCGGAACAACAGTAAAAGAAAATGATATATTTTCAAACATTAGTACAAGTGAAGGTTATTTAATTGATAACCAAGGCTTATTAGTTCCTGTTGCGCAAGAATTACGAGGTTTTAATTGTGACGCAAAAATCTCTTATCTCATACCAGTATTGGGTCCCAATCCAAATTCAGGTTTAATTATTGGAATTGGTACTGGATTTTTACAACATAAGATTTTTCACACCTATAGCTTTGGCCCTCTGTATCAAATTGAAGGTGAATATGCAAAAGGTTATGATCGTTTATCAAATGGAGCAACCTTGATCCAGCAAGTTGGTTATTACCGATTTAACAATAAAAATCTGGGTAGTTTTCATGCTATTTTTAGTATTACTGAAGGATTTACCAAAAACAGACGTGATCTGAATTTCGATATGATGGCTGCTCCTGATGTAAATCGTATGGATATATTTTATAGTTTGTCAATTGGCCTGGACTTACCTCTCTTCACCAGAAGTCCTGATAAATTTTATATCAATTAGTAGCATGTTTTTACGCTTAATGTCAATATTGCTTTATAATGGTTCGATTAAGCTCTATTGGCTTATCATCAAAATAAGTACTCCATTTAGTCCTAAAGCCAAGAGTTGGATTGTGGGTCGTAAAAATGTATTTACAACGCTCCAAGAACACAAATCAGAGAATGAATTTAGGATTTGGATACATGTGTCATCTTTAGGTGAGTTTGAACAGGGAAGGCCAATCATTGAATCACTCAAAAAAAATCACCCCAATCTTAAAATAATCCTGACTTTTTTTTCCCCATCAGGTTTTGAAATCAGGAAAAATTATCAGCAAGCAGATTTGATTACTTATTTGCCAATTGATACTAAAAATAATGCTAAAAAATTCATTGAATTAGTTAATCCGAGTTTAGCCATTTTTATTAAATATGACTTTTGGTTTCACTATTTCAATCAATTAAAAAACAAGAATATTCCTTTGATTCTTGTGTCTGCACTATTTCGCACTAATCAAATATTTTTCAAGTCATATGGGTTCATATTCCTTGATTTATTAAGAATTCCCGATCATATTTTCGTTCAAAATGAAGAAAGTAAGACAATTCTTGAAAAAAATAAGATTCATCATGTATCTGTTATTCCTGATACGCGAATAGATCGTGTTTTTCAAATTTCTAAAACGATTAAAATAGATGAGATTCAAAAAGCGGTAGATTTTAAAGGAGAATCAAAAATATTGATTCTGGGTTCCTCCTATGAAACAGAAGAGAATCTAATCAAAAAAATGATTAGAAACAGTCTGAATGATTGGAAGATTATCATTACACCGCATGATGTAAGTCCAGCTAGAATTCAATCTATTTGTCATGAGTTTAGTGAGCATGCATGTGTGCTTTGGACCGAAAATTATTCGAAAGAAGATATTTCGAAAGCAAGAATATTAATTGTGGATACAATCGGATTACTGAATAAACTGTATTCCCTGAGTAATATAGTATTTATTGGCGGTGGATTTAATAAATCGATACATAATTTACTGGAACCAGCAAGTTTTGGCAATGCAATTATGTTTGGCCCGAATGGACATCAAAAATTTCCTGAAGCAGGTGAATTAATAAATCAAGATGCAGCAGTTTTAATTAAACATCCAGATGATTTTGAATTATCATTAAATAATTTGATTAAAGAAAATGCCTATTTAAATTATGGGCAAAATGCTAAAAATTACATCAATACCCATACGGGTGGAAGTTCAAACGTATTGGATTATCTAAATAAAAACTACCTGACAAAATTTCTGGATTAACTATTTAATTCCTTTTTAACGTAAATAACAATATAAAAATAAATATCTGTTTATATTTGAAAAGCAAAATTGCCTAAAGTATTTTTGATGGAATAGTATTTGATAAATGAAGACAAAACAATAGACAATGAAACAATTTCTAATTATTACTATACTCAGTATTTTTACAACGACTCTCGCTTTCTCACAAACTCAAAATGAACTTAGCTGGCAAAATTGGAACGATGGCTATACAATGGCTAAAAAGAAAGACAAAATATTAATGATTGATCTGTATACGGATTGGTGTGGATGGTGTAAGAAAATGGATAAAGACACCTATACAAACCCTGAGGTTATCAAACTTATCGACAAACACTTTATTCCTGTAAAATTTAATCCGGAATTAAAAAATATCCAATATGATATAGAAGGTAAAAAATACACAGGAATGCAATTGTATGGTATGCTTGTTCAGAATCAAAGGACTGGTTATCCAACAACAGTTTTTCTGTATACTAAGGAAAAGAAATTATATTTAGAGCCAGGCTACAAAAATGCAGCACAGTTTAATCAGATACTGAATAAATACATTAATTTAGATCCAACTAAATAGTTTTTTATTAAATTTTCTCGTCACCATAGTACATTGATTATGTACTATTTAAACTGCTGCAAGGATAACTTCTTGTAAATTAATTTGACATTGGGGGCTATAAGATTGTATATTTACATCATCAAATAAAATTGAAAATGTAAAAGTATTGCAACCCATGAAAAAACTTTTATTCATCCTTTTAGTAGTTATATTAGGCGCTGTATCTGTCCACGCACAGGACTATTCGCAAGCACCTAAATTACCTAAAGTAAATTGGGTGAGTTGGGATGAGAGTTGCGATATTGCTAAAAATGAAGAGAAAGTTATCATGCTCGATTTATACACCGAATGGTGCGGTTGGTGTAAAAAAATGGATAAAGAAACATTTACTGATGCTGAAATTGTTGAGATAATTAATAATCATTTCGTAGCTGTAAAATTAAATCCAGAGAAAAAAGGACAAACTTTCCTTTACAAAGGACAATCAATAAATTCGCAACAACTTTTAAAACTTCTTGCCGAAGATGAGCAAGTAAAATACCCTGCAATAATATTTTATTACCCAGAGCATAATGAAGTGTTTACTGAAGAAGGATTTCAAAAGCCAAAATCATTCAAACATCTTCTCAAAATTTATGTTAATCACAACGAAAAACTCAATGCAACTGCATTAAAATAATTTCACAAATTACTGTCCCTTCATTTCCCAAGTCTATAGATCATTTTTATTAACTTTGCCGTTTCTTAAAATACGCAAGGAGTGAAGAGAATTTTTCTTTTATTATTTATATTTTCAGGAAGCACTTTTGTTTTCAGTCAGAACCAAGAAATTAATTGGTTGGAATGGGATGTTGCCTATGAAAAAGCACAGAATGAAAAGAAAATTCTTCTGGTGGATCTGATGACAACTAAATGCCCCTATTGTGTAAAAATGGAAAAGGAAACCTATGTTAACCCACAAATAATAAAAATCCTTCAGAATGATTTTATTTGCACTAAGGTTAATCCTAAAAGAGAAGGAATAAAGTATCAAGTTGGTGATGAATCATATACTGGATTAGAATTGATTAAATATCTTACGACTAATTCGATGTATTCCGAAGATCCAAAGGTTAAATTCCCAACAACGGTTTTTATTATGCCTTACAATAAACAAATATTTGTTGAGCCAGGTTTTCAAGAAGCTCAAGTTTTCAAATACATGCTTTTCAATTGTGTAAAAGCAAAAGAAAGACTTGAAAAGAGGCTAAAAAAAGGCTAATACCTACCGAAATCAAATTAATATATACAGGTGAAAAAAAACGAAGTATTTCAACATATTGAAATAGTAGATTTATCTGCTAAAGGAAAGGGGATTACACGAATAAATAATGCAGTAGTTTTTGTTGATCATACTTTACCCGGAGATATTATTGACTTAGAAATCCTTCGTAAAAGGAAAGGATTTTATGATGCAAAATCAGTATTATGGCATACAAAATCACAGAATCGACAAACTGCAATTTGCTCACATTTTGACATTTGCGGAGGTTGCAAGATTCAAAATATGGCCTATGATAGTCAATTAGAATTCAAATTTCAACAAGTTGTAAATAGTTTAACCCGAATCGGTGGGTTAGAAAATCCAAACATTTTACCAATTATTGGCAATAAAACAACTGAATATTATCGAAACAAGCTTGAATATTCCTTTTCTACTTCCAGGTGGTTATCTCAGGCTGAAATCGAATCTGAAGAAGCTATTGAAAATAGAAATGCAGTTGGATTTCACGCACCCGGACGATTTGATAAATTAGTTGATGTTACACATTGCTATCTACAGGAATCGCCCTCAAATGAGATCAGAAACTTCATTCGGGAATATGCAAAAGAGAAGAATTTTAGTTTTTTCAATCCATACAAACATAGGGGGCAATTACGTTCACTCTTTGTACGAACAAGTACAACTCAGGATTTGATGATTAATCTAGTTTTTGGTGAAGAATTGACAGATGAGATGGAACAATTGCTTCAAACTCTTCATACCGAATTCCCACAGATATCATCTCTTTTTTATATGGTAAACACCAAACAGAATGATTCGGTTTACGACATTGAAGCAAAACATTATAGTGGGAATAAATTCATCACTGAAAAAATTAATCACCTGAAATTTAAGTTAGGACCAAAATCATTTTATCAAACAAACTCATTACAAGCTGTTCGATTATATGAAGTGATTAAGGAATTCGGGCAATTCAAACAAAATGAAGTTATTTATGATTTATATTCTGGTGTTGGAAGCATCGGGCTTTTTCTTGCAAAAGATGTTCACAAGGTAATTGGAATTGAAACAGTTGATGAAGCAGTATTGGATGCTGAAGAAAATATGAAATTCAATAAAATTGATAATGCTCAGTATTTTGCAGGACAGGTTGAAGATCTCTTAACTCCTGAATTTGCTGAAAAATATGGCATAGCAGATACCATAATAATTGATCCTCCCCGACCTGGAATTCATAAAAAAGTTATTGAAGCCATTTTAAATCTTTTACCCAAAAAACTAATATATGTCAGTTGCAATCCGGCTACTCAAGCACGCGATATAGAATTATTAACATCTGCATATTCGTTCATCAAAGCACAACCGGTAGATATGTTTCCACATACCTTGCACGTTGAGAATGTATCATTATTGCAATTAAATAGGAATTATGGATAAACACCCTCTATTAGATAGTTTAAAAAAAGACATCGAATTTTATAATAATTCTATTAAGGAAGTTGCATTGGAAATTACTAATGCTAATTTTTCGAAATACCCTATTTTTATTGCACATCAGCATGAAGTGAATCTAGGTGAAGTGATACTGGATAAAGCTGATTATCAAAGAGAATGGACAATCAACGCCACGGTTCTTGAAGACTTAATTGAACATGGAATTGTTGAAGAATCTAAAGCAGCCGATTTCAAAAAAGTATTTAAAAATCCAAAAGAGTTTATTTGCATTTTTCTGATTACCGAAAAAGGAGGCAATTTTATTTTCTCACCCTACAAAAATAAGATCAAATCTAAATAGCGACTCCGTCTATTTATCGTAACTTTGTAATCCAATATAAAACTGACATAGGATTATGAAAGTAATCGAACACATTGAAAAAGCAAAAGAACCATTATTTAGTTTTGAGATTATTCCTCCAGCAAGGGGTAGTAGTGGGCAAGATATCATCAATATTGTTGAAGAATTGCAAGCCTTTCATCCCCCATTTATTGATGTAACCAGTCATTCAGCAGAAGCCTATTATGAAGAATTGAATGATGGCAATATTAAACGAAGAATTCGAAGAAAAAGACCCGGAACTATTGGTATTTGTGGAGTAATTCAAAACCGCTTCAATATAGATACTGTTGCTCATATTTTAATTCGTGGATTTTCAAAAGAGGAAACTGAAGATGCGTTAATTGAATTAAACTATCTGGGTATTCATAATGTTTTTGCATTGAGAGGCGATGAAACTAATTACAAAAAGCCAGTCGAAAATAACAAGAGTATCAACCATTTTACATCCGATTTGGTTAAACAAATTTCAAACCTCAGCAAGGGCGAATATCTCGAAGAAATATTAAACTCCGTTCCTTTGGATTTTGGAATTGGTGTTGCAGGTTATCCAGAGAAACATTTTGAAGCGCCCAATTTAAAAACAGATATCATGCATCTCAAAGAAAAAACAGATGCAGGTGCTGATTACATTACCACACAAATGTTTTTCGATAATTCAAAGTATTTTTCTTTTGTTGATCAAAGTAAAACAGCGGGCATTCATGCACCTATTATTCCAGGGATTAAAATTCTAAACTCGACCAGACAATTATCCAGCATTCCAAAAAATTTCTATGTGGATTTACCCGAAGAATTAGTTGACGAGGTTCAAAAAAATCCAAAACATGTTACGCAAATAGGCATTGATTGGGCTATAAAACAAAGTCAGGATTTATTAGATAAGGGAATTCCCTATTTGCATTATTATATCATGAACGACACAAAAGCAGTTGTTGAAGTAATTAAAGGATTGAAATATTAATAAATGATTAAAGAAATCCTTAAAAACAGAATACTTGTTCTGGATGGTGCTATGGGCACTATGATACAGAAATATACGCTTTCAGAAGAAGATTATCGAGGAAGTCGATTTACAAATATTCAGAATGACGTACAGGGAAACAACGATCTCCTATCTATTACACAGCCAGATATCATCAAACAAATTCATACAGAATATTTAGATGCTGGTTCTGATATCATCGAAACTAATACATTCAATGCCAATGGAATTTCAATGCAGGATTATCAAATGGTGGATCTTGTATATGAGTTGAATTTTGAATCGGCAAAAATTGCAAAAAAACTCTGTGTAGAATATTCAAAACAAAGTCTGGAAAAACCACGTTTTGTGGCAGGAGCCATTGGCCCAACGAACAGAACTGCATCTATGTCGCCAGATGTAAACAATCCTGCCTTCCGAGAAGCTTCTTTCGATGAGTTTGTTGCTGCCTATGAAGAGCAAGTAAAAGGATTGATTGACGGTGGATCTGATATACTGCTTATTGAAACTATTTTCGATACGCTGAATGCAAAAGCAGCTTATATTGCCATTCAAAATATTTTTTCCGAAAAAGGAATTAGTCTTCCAATCATGGTATCAGGAACTATTGTCGATGCCAGTGGAAGAACTTTATCAGGCCAGACAATAGAAGCCTTTCTGATTTCCATGTCGCATATGGATTTGTTATGCATTGGACTGAATTGTTCAACAGGTGCAAAAGACATGTTTCCGCATATTCGTGAGTTGGCCGAAAAATCTTCCACATATGTAAGTGCTTATCCCAATGCTGGTTTTCCAAATCAATTTGGAGAATATGATGAAAGCCCTGAAGCCATGGGCAAGCAATTACAGGAATTTCTTGATTTAGGTGTGATAAACATTGTAGGCGGCTGTTGTGGCACAACTCCAGATCATATCAAAGAATTTAACAAGATTGTTAAAAATATTACTCCAAGAAAAATTACTGAACAAGCCACAATTTCAAGATTAAGTGGATTAGAACCGCTGTATATTCGACCTGATAGTAATTTCATTAATATTGGTGAACGGACCAATGTAGCAGGTTCAAAAAAGTTCCTTCGCTTAATCATGGAAGAGCAATATGAAGAAGCTTTATCTGTAGCAAGAGATCAGGTTGAAGGTGGCGCACAAGTAATTGATGTGTGCATGGATGAAGCCATGCTTGACGCAAAAGCTGCAATGAGCAATTTCCTCAATATGATTGCTGCAGAACCGGATATTGCCAAGCTTCCCATCATGATCGATTCGTCCAAATGGGAGGTTATTGAAGCAGGATTAAAATGTACTCAGGGCAAATCTATTGTTAATTCAATTAGTTTGAAAGAAGGTGTAGAAAGCTTTAAATCACAGGCTAGAATCATCAGAAACTATGGTGCATCTGTTATAATAATGGCTTTTGATGAAAAAGGTCAGGCCGATAGCTTTGAAAGAAGAATTGAAGTTTGCCAAAGAGCATATAATATCCTAACCAAAGAAATTGGTTTCCCAGCTGAAGACATCATATTCGATCCCAATGTTTTAGCCATCGGAACAGGAATCAGTGAGCATAATAATTATGCAGTTGATTTTATCAATACAACCACATGGATCAAGAAAAACTTACCTCTTGCTAAAATTAGTGGAGGAATCAGCAATTTATCTTTTGCATTCAGAGGGAATGATCGACTTCGAGAAGCAATACATTCTGTTTTCCTATTTCATGCTATAAAAGCTGGCTTGGATATGGGCATTGTAAATCCTTCACAACTTGAAGTGTATGACAGCATACCAAAAGAATTGTTGGATTTAACAGAAGATTTGGTGTTAAACCGAAAAGTAGATGCAACTGAAAAATTATTGGAGTTTGCAGAAACCTTAACCAGCGATCCTAAATCAGAAAAGAAACTGGATGAATGGAGGTTACTTCCTGTGAATAAGCGTCTTTCTCATTCTTTGGTAAAAGGTATTACCGATTTTATTGATGCGGATGTTGAGGAATCACGACAAACATTTGAATTTGCATTAGAAGTAATTGAAGGACCCTTGATGGATGGGATGAATGTAGTTGGTGAATTATTCGGTTCAGGCAAAATGTTTCTTCCACAGGTGGTTAAAAGTGCACGTGTCATGAAAAAAGCGGTTGCCTTTTTAACACCCTTTATTGAAGAAGAAAAAAGACTGAGTGGCGATAAGTCATCTGCTGGAAAAATTGTTCTGGCAACTGTAAAAGGTGATGTTCATGATATAGGGAAGAATATAGTTGGTGTTGTGCTGGCATGCAATAATTATGATATTATCGACATGGGTGTGATGGTCAAAAAAGAAGATATCATTCAAAAAGCAATTGACGAGAAGGCCGATATTATTGGATTAAGTGGCCTCATTACACCTTCGCTTGAAGAAATGACTAAAGTGGCATCCGAATTAGAAAGACTAAAACTCAATATCCCATTACTCATTGGAGGTGCTACAACATCTGAAGTGCATACTGCTGTAAAAATAGATACAAACTATTCGGCTCCTGTTATTCATGTGAAAGATGCCTCTCAGAGTGTTCAAATTGCCAGTCAGCTTTTATCCAAAAAAAGTAATTCGATTACGAATGATCTGAAAATCAAGTACAGTAAAATTCGGGATTTTCATGAGTCGCGGAAAACAAAGAAAACCTATGTTGATCTGGATCAAGCTCGAGCCAATAAATTAAAGCTGGATTGGAAAAACTACAAACCAACTCAACCCCAGTTTATCGGGACAAAAGTGATCAAGAATTATTCAATAAAGGAAATTGCTAACTATATCGACTGGACATTTTTCTTTTTAGCCTGGAAGATTGAAGGACAATATCCACAAATATTGGATGATCCAATCAAAGGAGAAGAAGCAAAAAAAATATTTACAGATGGTCAAAAAATGCTAAACGAAATAATTGATCATAATAAGCTTCAAGCCCATGGAGTACTTGGTTTTTGGCCAGCTCATGCAAAAAATGACAATATTATTCTTCAGGATGAAAATAAGCAAGAAATAGCCAAGTTTCATTTCCTCAGAAACCAATTGAAGAAAGAAAATGATGCAAATGTTTCACTGGCTGATTATGTGCCAGATGAAAATCAAAATACAGAAGAATACTTAGGTGCATTTGCAGTTAGTTGTGGATTTGGAATTGAAAAATGGATTAAAAAGTACGAAAGTGATCATGATGATTATTCAGCCATTATGATTAAAATTATTGCGGACAGACTAGCTGAAGCTTTTGCTGAATTATTACACGAAAAAGTCCGTAAAGAATTTTGGGGATTTGCAAAAAAAGAATCGCTAACAACTGCTGAACTGATTAAAGAAAAATACCAGGGAATTCGTCCCGCCATTGGTTATCCATCTGTTCCTGATCATACCGAGAAGCAAATTCTTTTTGACTTACTACATGCAACCGATGAAGTCGGTATTCATTTAACAGAGAGTTATGCTATGTATCCGGGTGCTTCTGTCAGTGGTTTTTATTTCGCTCATCCCGATGCACAATACTTTGTGATTGATAAAATCTCAAAAGATCAGTTGGAAGATTATGCATCCAGAAAAGGAATTAGTGTTGAAGAAGCTGAAAGGTGGTTAGCTACTAATCTGAACTACCAATAAATTGTTGATTATTTACTGTTATAATCGATAGAGCATTTTTATTATTCCCATATATTTGTTTCCTTCATTAAAAAGGCAAAAATCAAAATAATGACAAAACTTTCAATTTTATTTGTATCACTGCTATTGATAACTGCAAGTGTTCAGGCACAAAACTATTTTGGAATTAAAGGTGGTATCTCTTTTACCAGTATGTCGGGAGGACATTTGGGTATAGCTTATGAAGACCGAGGCGAAATTGGTGGAACCACCGGATTAACTGCTGAATTTGTAATCAACGATTACTTTTCATTAGCACCAGAATTAATATTTAGCAGAAAAGGGACTGAAATCTATAAAGGAGAATCAAACATTACCATTGCAACACGCACGGATATTTATCATTTTGGATATATGGAAATACCATTGCTTGCAAAGATTGGCTATGATTTGGATTTCATGGAGGTTTTTGTAAAAACAGGACCCTATTTAGGCTTTATTTTAGGCGGAATGGCATCTGAGGAAGGAACAGGTATCATTGGTAAAAGAGAATTAAGTCTCGATCAATATTTTAGTGATACAGAACGTAATCAGGAATTTACAAAATTTGACATGGGCTGGTATCTTGGAGGAGGAGCAGCAATTTATGCGGGACCAGGTAAAGTATTTCTTGGACTACATTATGATATTGGTTTTATGGAAATTGCACAAGATAATCCGACCTATACATACAAAAGTATGGGATCGAACAGAGCTTTTATAATTGAAGCCGGCTATTTGTACGAATTCTAGAATCTGAAGATAAAATGTAAAAAAAGCACAGTTTAACCGCTGTGCTTTTTTTTTACTTTCTATAGTTTCACAATTTGCAATACAGCTCGCTGCCCCACTCCATTTGAAATAATTATATAATATGTTCCGGCTTTAGCACGAATAATTAAATCAATTTCACTTGTATTGCTGTGCGATGAAGAAGTAATCGTTTGCCCCATTTCGTCTGTAATATGAACAAATATATTCTCATGAACTTTGCCTAAATCAACTTTCAATGAACCAGATGTTGGATTCGGGAATACATTCAATTTCTCAGCAAATGAGTTCTCTTTTATACTTGAAATCTCAATATAGTAGCAATTTGATGTATCAAGGCAGTTCTCTTTTTGTATTTCAACTGCATAATTTCCTGTTTTATCTGCAATAAAAAACTGGTTTGTTTCATTTACAATCACCTGATAAGCTGCATCACAGTCCAACCACTGATACTTAAGAGATACAGTACTTGCCTTGAGTGTGTCTCCTAGTTGAATTACCGACATGTCAATATCAACAACAGTTAAATTGATGGTAATCAAGCTATCACAACCATTATAATTTAGAATAGTATCGAAATAAATCCCACTTGTAAAATAAGTCTCATCTCCGCTGGGAACTATATAACTATCGCATACTTTTTCTAAAATTGTACTTGATGTTTGGTGATTCACTGTGAGATTGATAGTCAGCAAACTATCACAGCCAACATAATTTGAAATGGTATCTGAATATACACCGCTGATTGTATATGTTTCGTCTCCACTGGGAACTATATAGCTGTTGCAAACTGTTTCTGAAATGGTAGATGATGATTGATAGTTCACTGTCAAATATATCCTTAGCAAACTGTCACAACCAGCATAATTTGGAATTGTGTCAGCATAAACACCGCTGATTGTATATGTTTCGTCTCCACTTGGAACAATGTAGCTGTTGCATACAGTTTCTGTAATAGTGGATGATGATTCATAGTTCACAGTCAAAATAATCGTTAGCAAACTGTCACAACCAGTATAATTTGGAATTGTGTCAGCATAAACACCACTACTTGTATAGGTTTCGTCACCACTAGGAACAAGATAGCTATTGCAAACTGTTTCTGAAATGGTAGATGATGATTGATAGTTCACTGTCAAATATATCGTTAGCAAACTATCACAACCAGCATAATTTGGAATTGTGTCAGCATAAACACCGCTGATTGTATATGTTTCTTCTCCACTAGGAACTATGTAGCTGTTGCAAACTGTTTCTGAAATAGTGGATGATGATTGATAGTTCACAGTCAAATTGATTGTTAGCAAACTGTCACAACCAGCATAATTTGGAATTGTGTCAGCATAAACACCACTACTTGTATAGGTTTCGTCACCACTTGGAACAATGTAGCTGTTGCAAACTGTTTCTGAAATAGTGGATGATGATTGATAGTTTACTGTCAAATATATCGTTAGCAAACTGTCACAACCAGCATAATTTGGAATTGTGTCAGCATAAACACCGCTGATTGTATATGTTTCTTCTCCACTAGGAACAATATAGCTGTTGCAAACAGTTTCTGAAATGGAAGCTGATGACTGATGGTTTACGATCAAATTAATAGTTAGTAAACTGTCACAACCAGCATAATTTGGAATGGTGTCAGCATAAACACCACTACTTGTATAGGTTTCGTCTCCACTAGGAACTATGTAGCTGTTGCAAACAGTTTCTGAAATAGTAGATGATGATTGATAGTTCACAGTCAAATTGATGGTTAGCAAACTGTCACAACCATTATAATTTGGAATTGTATCAGCATAAATTCCGCTACTTGTATATGTCTCATCACCACTTGGCACGCTGTAGTTAGTACATGACGTTTGGTAAACAACACTACTTGTACTATTATGAATGGTCAGATATAATGTTATAATGCTGTCACAACCCAATACATTTTGGATAGTATCAGTATATACGCCACTACTGTTATAAGTTTTGGCTGAGCCAGAAATTGTATAACTATAGCATTGGCTGATTGAAAGTGAACTGTATGTTTTATCGATAATTGTTAAATCAAGAATACGTACACTATCACAGCCGAGGATATTAATTAGCGAGTCATAATAGAACCCAGATTGAGTACGGAAAGCACCTGCAAAATAAACACTGTCATCTTCACAAATGGTGATGCTGACAAAATGAGTATCAATATCACAAGGAATTTCTTCAACAACAACAAAAATGGAGTCTGAACATGCCAGCGAATCTGTAACTATTAGTTTATAGGTTCCTGCTATTAAACTATCTGCAATCGATGTTGTTTGCTGTAAACTATCATTCCATTGATAAGTAAATGGCGGATTAGCTCCATTTACAGTTACACTTACTAATCCATCATAGGTATTTCTGTTTGCCTTCTGAATACTATCAACTGAAATAAACATGCATTTATCAATAAAACAATTCTGAATAATAGCGACACTATCAGCACCTGAAAGTGTTATAAGTAAATCCTTGTCGCCATCGGCATCTATGTCAGAAACAACTGAAGTAAAAGGCTTAGCACCAATATGATACATCATTGTTGAATCGAAAGCTCCACTCCCATCGCCAAGCATGATAAAAAGTGTACTATCAGAAGCATTGGAAACAGCCAGATCAATATTACCATCTCCATTCATATCATAAGCTTCAATTCCACAGGGATAATCACCACTTGGATATTCAACTTTTGAATTAAATGTTCCATCTCCTTTGCCAATAAACACATAAACTTCATCATAGGATGATCCTGATGCTGCAATATCAATGATGGAATCGTTATTAAAATCACCTAAAGTGACCTCCTTTATTCCTAATCCAGCAGTGTATTTAGTAGGTGAAAGAAAAGTATATGTTGCATGACCAAGTGCAACAGCAATACCTGTATTCGTTGTAACAACTATATCAATAAGCGTATCGTTATTCAAATAGCCAGCTTTAATATGCTTTGGGTATGTCGAACTTCCTAGGTTTACTCTACTGTAATAAGAAAAAACACCACTTCCATTATTCTTCATCAACCGGACATCACCTCCCTGATCCCGACAGATCATCAAATCAACATCGCCATCATAGTCAAAATCATGACTAACCATGTCCCAAGGTCTGGAACCAGTGTAATAATCTGTTTTCGTTTGAAAAGTACTGTCACCATTTCCTAAATACACTGAGAATCCGTTTACCCCATCAGGCACAGCAACGATGATATCATTAATATTATCTCCATTGAAATCATTTACTTCCAAATTCACTGGCTGATCGCCTCCAGTACCTACCGTAAAACTGGAGTGATAAGTGAAAGTACCATCGCCATTTCCAAAACTAATATGAACCTTATCGGTTGAATATGCCACACTTAAAAGCGTAACTAAATCAGGAATTGAATCACTATTAATGAAACAAACTTCAATATCGTTAGCTCCTAGTTTTGTATAGGTTCTGTTATCATCGAGGCATGGGATTTCAAGAATATTTACTTCTGCGGTATCCTTGCATCCTACTGAATCTGTAACAATTACCTGATAACTTCCTTTGACTAATGATGATGCTATTGAATCGTTCAAAGCTGATGCATGATTCCATGAATAGGAATAAGGATAGGTTCCATTAATGGGTGACACTATAATTTGCCCATCATTTCCACCAATAGCACTGACAAAACTCCTTGAAGTTTCCAGACTTAAACTGCAGGTAGGATCACTGATAATAACAGTAGTTGTAACCACACAACCTAAAGAATCGTTTACCACAAGTGTGTATGTTCCTGCTGAAAGATTGTTTGCAACAGAATCTGTTTGCGCATTTGAATCATCCCACAAATACGTATAAGGTCTTAATCCACCTGTTACCAAGGCAGTTGCAGATCCATCATTTCCTCCAATTATGCTGGTTTTATTTTTTGCAAATACCACGGCTGGACATAGTGTATTCAAATATAAATTTGTACTACCGCCTCCATAATAGTTTACATTAAGCAGATCAATATCTGAATCACCTTCAATATCCAGTGAAATAATTCCATGTGGTCCGTCACCAGATACTATTCCAATAGGCATTTGAAATGATCCATCTCCATTTCCATACAAAATGTTTACACTATCATAATTTACTATTGTAACAGCTAAATCAATTTTTGAATCCAGATTGAAATCAGCAGCAGTAACTGCAAAAGGTCTGTAACCACAATAATAATTCTGCATGGGTTTAAACATTGTACCTGTGTCTCCCAACAAAATCGAAACACTATCGTAATTCCATGAATTACAAACAGCAATGTCAATCAAAGAATCGGAATTAAAATAACCAAGTGTGGCATACTCTGGAAAATGACCTACATCAAAAGTAACGGCAGATTTAAATGTTCCATTCCCATTTCCTCTCAAAACACTTATTTTATCATCATTACGATCAACAGTAATTAAATCCAATATTGAATCCTGATCTATATAATCCACCAATAAATCATTAGGTTTATCACCTGTCATGTAATCAACTTTTGAGTAGAAGGTCCCATCTGCTTTGCCAATAAATACGGATACTCTACCTGAATATTGCTCGTTTGCAACTGCAATATCGATAATGGAATCAGCATTGAATTTACCAACAACAATACCTTTGGGATTATTAAAAGCAGCATAATTTACTTTGGAACTAAAAGTTCCATCACCTATACCCATTAAAACAGAAATATTGTCATCAAGAATATTTGAAACTACCAGATCTAGCACAGAATCCCTGTTGAAATCAGCTGTAGCAATATCAAAAGTGCCATTTCCTGCGGAATACAAGACTTCTGAAGCAAAGCTATCCCTTGTTACACCCAATAAAATACTTATGTTGTCTCCACCATAATTTGCAGTTGCAATATCAATTAGTCCATCATTATTAAAATCAGCAGAAATCAACATATTGGAATTGTAGCCTGCATCAAATATTTGAGGAGAATCAAAAGTCAAATTCTGGCTAAATAGAACGGTAGACAGCAATAGAAAAAAAACAGCAGCTAATATAGATTTAAAACTCATTTCGTTCAAGGCTTAATTAATACTAGCACAAAACTACAACTCAATCGTTTCTATCACAAAAAAAAGCCGAAGAAGAAAATCCTCTCCGGCTCAATCTAATTAAAGAAGCGCTAACCTTTTATATAACGCTTATGCCTGCTTTTTATTTCATGATCTCTACATAATGCTTGTAGAAATGTGTAAGTGTTTCAATTCCGTTATAAAACTGCTCCAATGGAAAATTTTCATTAGGTGAATGGATTGCATCTGCTTCAAGACCAAATCCCATTAATACAGATTTAAGTCCCAATTTATCTTCAAATGTTGAAATGATAGGAATACTTCCTCCACTTCTAACAGGAACAGGTTGCACCTTGTAAACATCCATATAAGCTTTTTCGGCTGCTTTATAGGCAGGAATATCTATCGGACAAACATAGCCTTGTCCACCATGCAATGGTGTAACTTTAACTTTAACCGACTTAGGAGCAATACCTTCGAAATAGGCTTTGAACATATCAGAAATTTTGTGATTATCCTGATTTGGAACTAAGCGAGTTGAAATTTTAGCATAGGCTTTTGAAGGTAAAACAGTTTTGGCTCCTTCGCCAGTATAGCCACCCCAAATACCACAAATATCGAATGTTGGACGAATACCGGTTCTTTCCATTGTTGAGAAACCTTCCTCTCCCTGAAGTTCTTCTACGTCAATGGCTTTCTTATATTCTTCCACATCAAAAGGAGCTTTAGCCATCAAAGCTCTTTCGTCTGCTGTTACTTCAATTACATCGTCATAAAAACCTGGAATTGTAATTCGGCCCTTATCATCCATGGTATCAGCAATCATTTTAGCTAATACATTTATTGGATTGGCAACTGCACCACCAAATAAACCAGAATGAAGATCACGATTTGGTCCTGTAACTTCAACTTCCCAATAAGATAAACCTCTTAGGCCTGTAGTAATAGAAGGCATATCGGGTGCTAACATACCCGTATCGGATACCAGTATAACATCTGCTTTCAACATTTCTTTGTTGTCATCACAGAATTTGCCCAAATTCACTGATCCTACTTCTTCTTCTCCTTCAATCATGAACTTCACATTGCAGGGAAGATTGTTAGTTTTAACCAAAGCTTCAAATGCTTTTGCATGCATGAAGGCCTGACCTTTATCATCATCAGCTCCACGTGCCCAAATGATATCATCTTTTATGACTGGCTCAAACGGATCTGTATTCCATAAATCCAAAGGATCAACGGGCATTACATCATAATGTCCATAAACCAAAACTGTTGGTAATGCTGGATCGATTATTTTCTCTCCATAAACAACTGGGTTTCCTGCGGTTGGCATAACTACTGCTTTGTCAGCACCTGCTTCTAGTATGCTCTTTTTCCAATATTCCGCAGCCTTAATCATATCAGGTTTGTGATCGGAAATTGAACTGATTGATGGAATCCGAATTAATCCAAATAATTCATCTAAAAATCGTTGTTTGTTCTCCTCAATATACTTTTTTACTTCTTCCATAATTTTACTTTAAATCTTAATCTTTCTCAAAGATATTATATTATTCTGAATTTTATTTTCTCTTGTTTTTGAGTTTATTTTGCTGATTTTTTATCGAATCGACTTTCGATTGATCGGCTGACTGATGTTTTACTTCAAAAAAATCATTTCCATCCGTTGATATTTCCATTTCCAGTTTATCAGGGACTTTCCCTGAAAATGTATCAGCCTGAATTATTTCCAATTCAAGTTCTTCAATAAACTCTACCTCAGGCAAATTTCCTGATTGATTTTTATTTGTTTTGCATGAAAATGCGAGCAAAACCAAGGAACTAATTAACAATAATCTTTTCAGTTTTGAGAATTTTTTCACCATCAATAATTTGAATTAAATAATTACCACTTTGTAAAGCCAATTTGTTAAAGCGAAGTATTGTTTTTCCTTTCTTAGTTAAATCATTATACAGTTCTCTAACCACCTTGCCCTGCATGTCAATGATTTTAATGGAAATAAATGCTCGTTCCTGCAAAGAAAACTCCAGCGTCATCATTTCGTGAACAGGATTTGGGAAAACACTCACATTCACTTCAAGCTCTTCACTTTCTTCCATATCTGTTAGGGCATTATCAGCAACTTCTGCAATCCAGGTACGGTATACATTATTCTCAATTATTGGTGGAAATGTTCCCATATCTCGAATATTTGAGCCAAAACAACCGCTTAGCCAAATTCGAGGCGCGCTGGTATTGTGCTTTCTACTAATGCCTGAATAATCTCCCCATCTTTCGGTTCCTTCCAATATATTAACAAAGGTTGCTCCTTTTTTAATGGTTATAGGACTAGAAAATTCCATTTCATCATCGCAATAAACTGCCCGAATTTCAGGATAATAATCATCAGATGAAGCTAAAAAACCTATCATTACATCTCTGTCATGCGAAGCATTGGGTGATGAAGAGGCTACTGAAGGATAGGCAAAATCCATATTTGAACCTCCATATAATTTAGAGGTATTTTGCATTTTGGAAAGGTCAAGTCTGTTGTAATTAATACCATTGTAGGCCAGATTATATTCACTATGAAAAACAAAATGAACAATGCCTACTCCACGACTAATTTGGTAAAAACCGCCTTGAATCCTGCAATCACCAATGTCCATTAAACCAGGACTAATGGTGGGAATTTCATTTTTTTGAACCGCATCTCCTGCTAATTTATACAAACTGGATTTGATCGTATACGATAGTAAACTTGGATTGCTATTCATGTTGTTGGTCAGGCTATACAAGAATATATCAGCTGATTGCCCATGACTTGAATTGGAAACGAAATATAGTCCTGGACCATAATTTCCCTGATGCCCCCAACTTATCGGGCATAAAGTAAACGGCTTATTTCCATTTCCATCTTTAATATCTTTCCATGTTTTCCAAGTGAGTGAATTACCCGCATATCCGGCCTGTTTATCCATCTGGATAATTATGGATTCTGAAAAACCGCCTTCATTATTAAGGAAAACATTACCAGTTATAAATACCTCTGTATTGGATACGCCTACATTGGGATAGTCCAACCATTTGGATGTATAAATGGAACTTATTTCAAGAATCGGTAGATAATAGATATTCCATCCATCCAACGGATTATTTGTTATGCTAAAGGAAACAAGAATTTTATTATTGGATGTATGATTTCCATGTAAGGCCACAAATATAAATCGATCGGCTCCACTATCATAAATAATTTTGGGATCATACAGCTTCCCGTTTAAATCTGCATCATTATAAAAATCGTAAAATGTTTTACTAAAAAGTCTTTTACCATCAGTATCAAAATAAACAATATTGGAATTGATTGCACTAACAATGATTCCATTATTTGAAATGGCCATGGAATTATCAGGAGGAGTTCCTTGCAATGGCAAATTTGATTCAAAATTTCTAAAAATGCTAGGCTTAGCAGCACGATATGTATCTGAAAAGTTTTCCCTAGAGCTATTGATATGATCAATTTTGTATTGGTTTTGCTGCTTCTTAATTTCTTTTAGCAATTCCGGATTAGGAACCTCATGCTCAATTTTATAAGGTAGTGTTGATACGGAAGTCATCCACTGCTCACCATCTGAAATATTAGTTTGCTTAACTAATTCTGTTACCTTTATTTTAGAAGTGTTTGAATTTTCGTAATAACTATAGCTTTTTGTTTTGTCTATAGTTTCCATTTTGAACTGAGCACTTACAGGAATTGAATAAAGGGCTATTAAAAGGGAGATTATAAGTTTGATATACACAGGTTTCATTATTCGTTTGGGTTAGTATGCAAAAGGAATGCAAATGTAAATATTTATCAAGCGAGCACTTCAAATAATGAAAAGAATTATTTATCGTGTACTTAATTAGTGGATTAGCGATTCTTATTGTATGCTTTTCGTTCTTTCTTTTTCGATTTCTCACCACCAGACAAAGCAAAGCGAATAGGCAAGTTAATTGACACGCGAACTGTTTTCCCTCTTTGTTCACCGGGTGTCCAATTAGGCATCATCTTGCAAACTCTTAATGCTTCAGCATCAATGGCAGGTGTCACGCCTTTCAGAATACGAAAACCGGATAGTGATCCATCCTTTTCAATGGTAAAGCCCACTACAACCATTCCTTGAATATTATTGTTGCGCTCATATTTGGGATAGACTATATTCTGGCTTAAAAATTCATTTCGAGCTTTGTCACCTCCTGGATATTCAGGAATTTTCTCAACCATATAAAAAACACTGTCTTTTTCAATTTTGACTTCTTGTTCTTCAACTACTTGAGATTTAGCAGACATGCATAAAAATGTCAGCATCAGAATGTAAATTATTCTTTTCATCTTAAGGACTTATTTCTTTTTGATTTTCCTTTGTATTGTTCTCGATCAAAACGAATAGGAAGATTAACATAACTGCCAACATTTCCTTCCTTATTGCTAGCAGGAATCCATTTAGGCATCAATTTGCAGATACGCAAAGCTTCTTCATCGAATGAATCATCCAAACTTTTTAAAACACTAAACTTGGAAAGGCTTCCATCCTGATCAACAAAAAAGATGACTACTACATATCCCAAGTCTTGCTTCCACATTTCCAAGGGTGGATAATTCAGGTTTTTTCTGATGAACTTAGTTCGCGCTTTATCACCTCCAGGAAACTGAGGTGGCGTTTCTGCAACAATAAATACAGCATCTTTGTTCGTTTCTTCTACTTTACCTTTATTTACTTGTGAGAATGCCGAGGAACAAATTAAAAAAGCGAATACTATGAGTAGGCTTGTGGGTTTCACTTCTTTTTCTCTTTTTGCTTTTTGCTATCCTTCACTTTTTCATCAGCCAGGGTAAATCTTAAAGGCAAATTGATAGAAACACGCATAGGTTTACCTCTTTGTAATCCAGGTGTCCACTTAGGCATGGCTTTAATAACGCGCACTGCCTCATCGTTCATTGCTGGAGTAACACCTTTTAAAACTTTTAGATTCGATAAGCTTCCATCTTTTTCTACAATAAAGTTAACGACAACTAAACCCTGAATACCATTATCCCTTTCTTTATCCGGATAGACTAAATTCTTACGAAGAAATTCGTTTCTTGCTTTATCGCCACCAGGAAATGAAGGGGGTACCTCAACCATCAAAAAAACCTGCTCTTCTATAGGAATTTCTTCTTCAGCCTCAACAACCTGACTATAAACTTTTGATGACACAGATAATAAAATAAGCATGAAAAAGATGCCAATAATTTGCCTAAAACATAAAAAGCTCTTGAAATCAAGAGCTTTTCGTTTGAATAATGTATTCATTTATTTCTTTTTTGCCTGTGAAGGCTTTGTTCCAGATTTACTTTTTGTATCAGTGGTTTTTGTTTTCGATGTGGACGTTTTTGACTTTGAAGATTTTGAGGTAGGTGGAGGAGCTGCCTTGGCTTTATCCTTTGCTTTCATATCCTCATACTTGCGTTTTTTCTTTTGATCCATGAAATACAAAACCCAGTCATCTATTTTAGGCTGAATATACTTTAGATTGGCTGGCTTAATATCATTCATGGATAAAAACCAATACAAAACATTATTATTTGGGGAAGTCAGGAAAACAATATACTGATAATCTGATTTAGGATTTGCGGTGTGAATGGTAAACGACTTCATATAAATCCCATCAAAACCGGAGTTTATTTTTGCCTGAAGTTCTTTCTCATACAGAAAATCAAATGAGGTAAATCGCCAATCCAGTTTGAGATACTCATTCATTTTTTCATTCTTTTTCGCATAGCCTTTCGCTTTTTTATCCAGCTTGGTAACAAGGAATGATTTAGATCGTATATCATCAGTAAATGCATCAATTGCTAGTTTATATTTGAATTCATGCCCTCTATAAAGTGGTTTGAAGGCATCGCTATAGGCTGAACTCGTATGAACCAAGGAAAATTGAAGCATATTAAACATCAATGTTAAATCGGGAACTTCTGATAACATCAATCCATTAACGGGAGCTGTAGCAATAATCTGCCACTTTAAATCTGCTATTCCGATGTAAACATATAAATTATCATAAAAGTCTTTATCAAAAAACAATACAACGGATTTACGATCTTTTTCCTTTTTAATTTTATCCTTATTAAAAGCTTTCACTTCATATTCAAAAAAATCAAAACTACTTTTACTAATAGCTTCATCAATTCTTCTTTTCCACTCGTTTTCCATTTTTGTGTCGGTATTAAAAGCTCTCCAGCTTGTCATGTCTTTACACTTTGAGGGAATTTTTTCAACAAAAGGAATTAACAAAGTCTTATTTTTCAGAAGTTTTTCATCAATGGTTTTAAGTTTTTCCGGTCCATAACTTTGAGCAAATAGATTGGACATGAATAAAATTGAAATAAATAGTACAAATAGGGTTTTGATAGATTTCATCTTAAGTGAGTTTTACCTTATATTAAATCACGCACTAAAATACAAAAATAATGTATTCGGCAAAGAATAAATTAGCTGTAAGAATGCCTTACATACGTTCTGGAACATGAATCCCAAGCAATTTCATAAAATAGTCTATTAATTGAGAAACTACCCATGATAATTGCAGTCTGAAATACTTTTTATTAATAGATTCTTCTTTTAAAATTGGAAAATCGTGGTAAAATTTATTATAGAGTTTTGCCAGCTGATAAACATAATTAGCCAATTGTGATGGATCCATGTCCTTTTCAGCATCAGCAATGGCATTGTTGTAATAATATACTTTTTTCAGCAAGTCCTTTTCAATAGTTTCAAGGCTAAAATCAACAGGATACGTAAGTTTCTCAATATTTGCTGTATTGCTTTTATTAATTATCGATTTAATCCGGGCATAGGTATATTGAACAAAAGGGCCTGTATGTCCTTGAAAATCGATGGATTCCTGGGGGTTAAAAACCATTCGTTTTTTGATATCCGTTTTCAGGATAAAAAACTTCAGGGCGCCTAGGCCCACAATTTCACTCAAAGATCTTCTTTCAGCTTCATCCATATCAGCTGTTTTACCCGATTCCAAAATATAATCGAGAGCCGTTTGTTGCATTTCGTCCATTAAATCATCGGCATCAACCACAGTTCCTTCACGCGACTTCATTCTACCTTCCGGTAAATCAACCATACCATAGGACAAATGAAGGACAGATTCGGCAAAAGATTTCCCTAATTTCTTGAGAATTAGCTTGAGAACATTAAAATGATATTCCTGCTCGTTACCAACAATATATACCGATTTATCAGGACTAAAATCATCGTGTTTTAGTTGGGCAGTACCTAAATCCTGAGTCATGTAAACAGATGTTCCATCAGGACGAAGCAACAGCTTTTCGTCCAAACCATCCTCCGTTAAATCGACCCATACAGAACCATCTTCTTTTCTGAAAAACAAGCCTTTTTGCAATCCTTCTTCAACTATTGTCTTCCCTAATAGATAAGTATTCGATTCGTAATACACTTTATCAAAGCTGATACCCATTCGATTATAGGTAGTATCAAAACCGGCATATACCCAGGCATTCATTTCTGCCCAAACTCGCCTTGAATCTGTATCATTACTCTCCCATTTTTTTAGCATTTGCTGAGCTTCCTGAATGATAGGAGCCTCTTTCTCTGCCTCCTCTTTGCTTGAACCATTTTCGATCAGCTGAGCAATTTCTTCTTTGTAGCGTTTATCAAACAATACATAAAAATTTCCGACAAAATGATCACCTTTAATTGAAGCAATCTCAGGAGTAATTCCATCACCTTCCTTCAGCCAGGCAACCATAGATTTACAAATATGTATTCCTCTATCATTTATCAGATTTGCTTTTGTTACCTGATGTCCTCTAGCTTTGAGAATTTCAGAAACTGAATGCCCAATCAAATTGTTTCGGATGTGCCCTAAATGAAGTGGCTTATTCGTATTCGGTGAGGAATATTCAATTAAATAGCTGAGTGGTTTTTCATTGGGTTGTACAACTATTTCTTTATTGCTCAGCAAAGAAAACAAGTAATTCATCCAATACTCATCGGCTATCAGCAAATTTAAAAACCCTTTTACAACTTCAAAATCAGCTATATATTCAGAGGCTTGTTTTAACTTTTCGCCCAATAAGGTTGCAGTTTCAACTGGAGATTTCCTACTGTGTCGGAGCAAAGGAAATACAACTATGGTTAAATCACCAATGTGATCGACAGTCGTTAATTCGATCTGAATTTGATCGAGCTCAATTTGGTAATCAAATAATTCTTTGAAAGCTTTGCTGCTTTCAGTTCTTAATATCTGGTAAATATCCATTAATATCTATTTAAAAGGGGAACCTTCCTCTTTGGCGAAGTGTCGGTAAACAGCTTTGTCAAGCCAAACAGGGCAAAACTTATTGAACACATAAATCAGTTTGCCATAATACGACATCACCAAATGCGATTTTCTTTTCTTAACTGAGCGAAATATCCGCTTTGCCACTCTTTCAGCACTAATCATTTTACCCTCTTGTCGAGGTGATTTTCCTTGTTCACTTCCATCCTTCATCAAAGCAGTCACTCTTATATTTGATGTGGTAAAACCAGGCGCTGCAATCAATACATGCAATCCTTTATATACATTTTCAGTTCTAACACATTCTAGAAATCCGTTTACTGCAAATTTAGCAGCAGAATATCCTGTTCGACCGGGCAATCCTCTAAAAGCAGCTGTTGACAATACACCTACAACCGATCCTTTTGTTTCCAACAGATAGGGCAAAGCATGTTTCGTACAATACACTGTTCCCCAAAAATTAGTCTGCATTACCTTTTCAATTACCTGCAAATCCAACTCACTAAATAATGCACGCATTGAAATACCAGCATTGTTAATTAAAACATTCAATTTGCCAAATTTGTTAATGCATTCTTTCACTATTTTTTCACAATCTGCCTCCACATCCACATCAGCTTGAATAGCGAATACCTCTGGCTGAAAACTTTTTATTTCGCTTTCAACTAGTTTTAACTTTTCAATATTGCGTGCTGCAATAACAACTTTTGCTCCATTTCTGGCAAATTCAATTGCAGTTGCCTTTCCGATTCCTGATGAAGCACCGGTAATAATAACAACTCTATCTTGAAACATTTGACTGTTTTATTATTTGACTTTTAGTTTCTGACCAATGCTTAAATTATTTGAACTTAAGTTATTTATACTCTTTAGTTTATCAACTGATATATTAAATTTTCTGGAAATTGAATAAAGTGTTTCGCCACTTTCAACAATATGCATGGTCTCAACAGCTGGTGTTTCGATCACTTTTTCAACTTTTTCAACCTTTTCTACCGTTACTGCCGTTCCACCGATTACAAGTTTTTGTCCAACGCTTAAAGTATTGGATGTCATGCTATTTAATTCTTTAATTTTATCAACTGAAACACCATATTTCTTTGATATTGCATATAAGGTTTCACCTGCCTGCACGATATGAATGGCTTTATCACCGGTCACTTTAACATCTGTTTTTGGCTCAGCTGTCTTAACATCTGGCGTTGTGGCTTTTGGCTTGATAAAGAAATCATCGGCTGATGTACTTTTTTCTTTCACAGGTTCAGATGCAACTGGCTGCTCTGGTAATTTTATGATCAGTTTCTGACCTTTTTCGATCTTGTATTCTTTCAAATTATTTAATGCAATCAAGTCGATAATGGTCATTTTATAATTCCGTGAAATTGAATAAAAACTTTCGTCAGCTTTCACAATATGAAAAATAGTATCGGAGGCAATTTGCTCATCGAATTTCTCATAGTCTTCTGCAATTGTTTTCGATTTGTCTGATTCAACTTTATTATCATCATTTGTTTTTGAAATAATCAATTTATCATTCAGACTTAATTCATTCGATTGCATATTATTCAATCGTTTCAGTTCATCAACACTAACTCCATATTTTTGAGCAATAGAATACAAAGTTTCTCCTGCTTGCACCTTATGCATATTCACTGTATTCGATTCCTGTGGGCTATCATCAACTTTTGTATCGGCAACAACCGGAGTCGTTTCTGTATTCGTAATTGGAACCTCCTCAAAATCATCTTCGAAAACTATTTTTGAACTAGATTCCTTTGGTGTTTCAACTTTTGTATCTTTTGCTGGCTCCTCCTTGACTGGTTTTTCAGTAACAACAACTTTTTCTTCATCTTTAACTGGATCTTTTGCTACAGTTTTTTCGTTTGAAGCTATTTTCTCTTCATCCTCTTCTATCACTCTTTTTTCAGCAGGATCGCTTCGCTTTTGCCTGAGATATAAAATTTCTCCAACTGCGGCTTCTTCATTTGCCTTCATCAAATTCTTCTGATATAATGCATCCAGCTTGATCCCATATTCCTGGGCAATTGTATACATTCTATCTTTTTTCTTGACTATATGATAGGATTCTTTAGCGACCGTTTTCTTTGGTCCGAGGTAAACAACAGCACCCGTTTTCAAGGGAATTGGTTCTTTCAAATCGTTGTATTCCAGTAGTTTTCCTACAGCTATACTGTTTCTTTTGGCAATTTCGTTATAGGTATCATTTTCTTTGGCCAGAATGGCTGAAATACCATTATACTTGAATTGTTCATCAGCCTGATAAACCACTTTGCTTGATTTGTCTTTTGGAACAGCAACATCATAAGCAGTCAGATTATGCTTATCAATCATATCAATCAGCAATTCTGCATAATTTCTTCGTGTAGCATATCCTGCCGATTTTAATCCTCGTGCCCAGCCTTGATAATCCAAAATATCCAGTTCAAATAATCCAGCATAACGCTGTCCGCTGGTTAAAAAATTAGAATGATCGAGATAGGATTCATTTGAATTCGTATATTTTCTGAAACATTCATTTGCTTCATCGTCATCAAAATAAATGGCTTCGCCTTTCCAACTACTGCCGCATTTTATGCCAAAATGATTGTTTGCTTTTTTGGCAAGGTAGGAGTTTCCATTACCCGATTCCAAAATACCCTGAGCCAGAGTAACACTTGCTGGAATTTTAGCTCTTTTCATTTCCGCAATTGCTAAGTCCCTGTATTTTTTAATATACAATTCAGAAACCGATAGCTCACTTTCCATTTTTCCTAAATAAGGATCAACATAAGAGACTTCTTCGACTTTGATTCCTCCTGTTTTCTTCGTTGTTTTACATCCATTTAATACCACTAAAAGAAGCATTAAACTAACTGCAATACTGAATATTCGATTCATCTTTTCAGATTTAATATTAATACAAAATTATCTATTTCTTTTTGATCTGTAAACCAATGTACTAAGTGTTGATTTATCAAGCACATCATTTGCTACTTCCAAAACATCTGCTGCACTTACTTTTTGAATGTTTTCAATGATTTCTGCATGCGGAATAATCCTACCAAAATCCAGTAAATTTTTCCCTCTAATTTGCATCAGCGATGAATAATTCTCATTATACATAGCCATTTGACTCAGCAGTTGCCTTTTTGCCCGATTTAACTGAATCACAGTCAATTTAACATCTCTGAGTTTTGCAAATTCCTTATTGATCAAATCAACACTTTTATGTAAATATTTTTCATCAGTACCTAATTGCACTGAATAGGTTCCGGTATCTTTATACGCACTATAACCTGACGAAACATGATAGGCATAAGCATGCTTTTCCCGAACCGACATATTTAATCTCGAGCTCATCCAATCGCCATCAAGTACATTATTTAAAATCGTTAATGCATATTTTTTTGAACTATTGATTGAGTAAGCTTTATTACCAATGATGCAATGAACCTGATTAAAATCTTTGGAAATTTCTTTTTCAAAAACACTGTATTTAACATCCTCAGCGTCCTTCTTCACATTTGATGTCGAAGGTAAACCAACAAAATGTTTTTCAATAATTTGAGCAATTCGATTGGGCCCCATACTTCCTACAATGCTGATCACAATATTGTTGGTTGTATAATGTTGTTTCCAGAATTTTACCAATAAATCTCTGTTAAATCCTTGAATACTATTTTTGCTTCCTAAAATATTATGACCCAATGAGCTTCCCGGGAAAGAACTTTGATTGAACTCATCAAAAATACTTTCTTCAGGGCTATCCTCATACATTTCAATTTCTTCTGTAATAACCGATTTTTCTTTCTCAATTTCTGCATTGGGAAAAGTCGGATTAAAAACCAAATCGGTTAGTAAATCGATGGATCGATCCAAATACTTTTTAAGTGATACTGTATAAAAACACGTTCTTTCGCGTGTAGTAAAAGCATTCAGCTCACCACCAACAGATTCAATACGATTTAAGATGTGGTATGATTTCCTTTTGGTAGTTCCTTTAAACAAGCCATGCTCAATAAAATGCGCAGCACCATTTGTTTCAGCGGTCTCGCATCGGCTACCTGCGCCTACCATTATGCCACATTGAACGATAGCAGATTTTTTTGTTTGGCTAAAAATAACACGCAATCCGTTATCAAGTTCAAATAAATAATCCGATTCTCCTACTTTCTTATTTTGAATTCCTTCCGCCACAATTTACCGTATTAACTGGAAATTAATTATTTTTATTACCTTTAAAAGTATATTCAACATACGAAATTAGAGGTATTATTGTTTTTGGATTTAGAATTTTTAAACAATTGAAGAAATTATCCACATTAGCTAATTATTAATTTTTAATGAATAAAGTACATATAGATCAGATCGGTAATAAAGTAGCAATTTCAAGCAAACTGGAACGAATTATTTCAACTGTTCCAAGCCAAACTGAACTTTTGTGTTTTTTAGGGATGACTGATAAAATTGTTGGAATAACGGATTTTTGCATTCATCCAAAAGAGAAATTAGAGAAAAAAACAAAAATAGGGGGAACAAAAAACCTGGATCTTCAAAAAATCAGAGAATTGAAGCCTGATTTAATTATAAGCAGCAAAGAAGAAAACGAGAAAGAACAAATTGATGAAATTTCAAAAGAATTTCCTGTTTGGGTAAGTGATGTAAAATCATTGGAAGATGCTTATAAAATGATTGAACGCCTTGGTGCAGTTTGCAATAGATTAGATTTAGCTCAAAACACAAGTTCCAGTATTCATTCAGGTATGGATTTGTTGTATAGTAAAACCGACATTAAAATTGCCTACCTGATTTGGGAAAATCCGTTCATGGTGGCTGCTGGTGGAACCTATATCAACGATGTGATCAAAAAATTGGGTTTTGTTAATGTTTTTAGCCATAAAAAACGATATCCGCAAATTACTTCAAAAGAGCTGAAAGATTGCGGTGCAGATTTCATTCTGCTTTCATCAGAGCCTTATCCATTCAACTCAACACATATAGAAGAGTTTAATAAATGCTGCCCCGGAGTAAAAATAATATTGGTGAATGGACAGTTTTTTAGCTGGTATGGAAATCGTTTATTGCTGGCATTAAATTACTTTAAGTCTATAAAAACTGTAATTACTGCTATTCATTCCAGCTAGAATAGAAATAGGCAACTTTACTGGCTTCTTTAAATTTATTCATTCAATATTTTCTCTTTCGCTTTTTTATATTCTTCTTCTGTAATTAATCCTTTCTCAAATAGAGCTTTAAATCTCAGTAGTTTTTCCTCCATCGTTTCCGGCTTCATACCTTCTGAATCAGGTTTAAGAGGCAAAGGTGTAAGTTCGTAAAAATGAGATGGGTTATAATCAAATGCCCATAACAAAGGGACAAGAAAAAAATAGCCACATACAATTGGACCAGCAGCAGGTTCTTCTTCTCTACAGATTTCATCATAGAGACGCTCATATCCTTCCTTTTCAATTCTTATATCAGTGCAAGAAGAAATGATTTTCGAATTGGTCATTCTTACAGGAGATTGTCCTTTATTGACTCCATCAATGTATACTATTGCCCCGGCAGGGTCTGTTTCTATTAATGTAGTACTGCTACACGATGACAACACAATAAGAGCTGCTACTAGTATAGCAAATGGGTTAATAATATTACTTTTAGATTTCATATCGAACAATTAAAAAAAAATAAAGTTCGTGAAAATCATATAATTAATAAATAGGTGTTGAAAGATAAAAATTGTTCTACTTATTTCAACATGGCCAATTGCTGGTTGATAAAACTTTCCTCAACAGCTTTCAGCTTAACAATAGGTTTCACGCGGCTATTTACAGAAATTGAACTTTCATAATAATAAGCCTGATCATCGATAAATGAAACAGCTATTAAACTTGCCTGACGGTTTTCAGGAACCTGACCGAAAGTCACTTTGTTATTAATCACATTCCCCCTCATTAAACCGCGAACATCCTTATATACCAGGTAATATTCAGCTTCTATACTCACATCGGCTGATACAAAAAAAGGAATCATTGGTTCTCTATAAAATTTGTCGCAATTTATATAGCCCATATCCAAAACATTTAAAGTATTGGCCATTTTTTGACGGGCTTTTTCTTGCTTTTCCATTTCTTTCATTAGTGCTTCTTGTATCAGTCTGTCTTTCTCTCTTTGCTCTGCTCGTTCTTTCTCTTCAATTTCTTTTAGTCGTTCTTGTTCAGCAAGGTAAGCCTCCCATTCCATTTCTGAATTAAAAGTTTTTTGCGAAATGATATTGCCCTGATAATCTTTAACTGTTTCAACCATTTTCCAACTCCTTTTTTCAATTGTTTTCGGTGGCAATATCCAGTTTAACTTGTTTGGTGATCGTGGATCTTTAATAAAAATCTGCATATCCGCATCGGACTGACCCAATGTAAATCCTACATCAACGCCAATGGATTGATTTATTTTCACTTCCTTACTGGCTAGGTCATTTTCAGTAGCATTTAAATAAATAGAACCTCCGGTTTCTATCATACGTCCATTGGAAACCGTAGGCAAACCATTTTTCATATAATCTTGCATGTCATAAAACTCCTTGAGCTCTACTTTTACTTTCTTCTTGCTCAATAAACTTCCGGCCTTAAAAAATAATTCCGTTCCTTCTGCTCCAACAATAAGGGTATCTTTATTGGGATCGATCACAAAAAACTGGGAAGCTTTTGGCGGATAATGATCTTCTAATCCTTTAGGTTTTTGGGCTGGTGTCTCCAAAACAAGAGAGGGTGCTTTGTTCAATTTCATATTGGTGCAAACACTTAATCCTGTATAAGGACTTGGGAAGTTCGAAGGTGTTCCAAGTAAGTCAAAACCAATGGTTTTTGCATAAGCAGCAACTTTAGCGGCCTGTGTTTTTGCTTCCCTCGCAAATATTAAGCGGTTTGAAATCGGATCTTCAGTCAATGGGTAAATCATTAAACGCTCCCCGTATTTAATAAACAAAGCCAGGCTATCTATTTGCTGCTTTTGTTCGCAACTTAGTTCGACCTGTTTTAGATCAAAAAACATTTCGAAGCGAGTGACTTGTGCGTAAATGCTTGAGCCGAAAAGTAAGAATAATAGTCCAAGAATAAGTTTTCTCATGCTTATAAGATTTTCTTAAACTAACGCAGAAAAGCTTATTTAAGTATTTTAAACTTGCATTTTGATGACAATCAAGCGGAAGTGTCCACTTGTGTTGATGTCCCAAATTTGGGTCCTATCAGAGTCTCTAGGAGAGGACTCTGATGTTAGTGATCGTCCTAATAAGTTTACAGTTTGTAGTGAATCAGAGTCCCTTACAGGAGACTCTGATTGGACAACTTGAGAAATCGATAACAAACTCACATTAGCTTACTCCAGCGACATATTTCATCGCTTCCTCAGCAAACTGAGTCCATTTGTTTTGGTGATTAAAAGATACTTGCACCCACTCTTTCATGGGTCTATTATTCCCTGAAGGATCAAATAATTGTGAACCATCCAAACTCAATGCTTCACAATGAATATCTCCAGTTAATTTAAATACCATTTCGTTTTGGAAAAAACAGACAAATGCTTTCTTGTTTATTTTAAAACAAGGCTTACCAAACATTTGACTTTCTATTGCTCCTGTTAAGTTATGGCCAATTTCAAGGTATTTATTTTGTTCTTCTTTCATAGATGCTTATGTACAAAACCAAAGTTCGCAAAAATACATTTAATAGCGCAAGCGTCCGATTGTGCTGGTATACCAATATTCAATTATCTGCTGAAGACAGTAGCTTCAATACATTTTCATAATACAAATTAGAAGCGAGAATACAATGTTATTTTGGCACAAGCGGATGCTTGCGCCATCTCTGGATTGATGATCATTAAGGAAGTAATGATTTTCAGCTAAGGTTGCCACCAATATTTCTTATCTTTTGAAAGGTTTTTCTTGATACTTTGTAAATCCAAATACTTCAATCAAATCTTCACTTTTATTGAATTTATAAACTATTATATAACCTTTATACGTTAAATCCCGAATATCATCACGATCAAAAAATATTGATTTTCGGTTTTTAAATGGCATTGGTGGGATTTGTCTTATTGTGTTTAAAACCTCAGATTTGAATTTTCGCGCAGTAGATATTTTGTCTTTGGCGATATATTCAACCTGATCATTCAGTTTGTTTCTAAATGATTTAGTAATCCTAATTATCATATTTCCTAATTGAGCTTTCTAAATCTCTATCTAGCTCTTCAAGACTAATAAACTCAGCGGTATCTTTTTCAACGAGTTCTAGTTCCTTTCTCAAGTAATCTTGAATAGATAGAAAATCTTCATTTTCCTCAATTATTTGGATTTCTTCTTTATTAAACCTTTTAAGAAACCACATTAGGTTTTTATAAATCTGATCATTTACTCTTAAACGAATGGTTTGCATAATCACATTTTTTACAAATATACCTCATTCACAACTTAATTTCAAGTCGATGTATTATTGGTGCAATCGATTAAATAAAAATCAGTTCCAGAAACCCGATAGCAAGTTTACAGTTTGTAGTGAATCAGAGTCCCTTACAGGAGACTCTGATTGGACCCAAAAAAAGTAAAGCCCAGTTCAAAAGTGATTATGTATTTTTGCTTAAAAGAAATATAGCAATGAATAAGGCCATTAAACTTAGTATCCTATTAATCGTATTTTCATTTAGTCTTTTCGCTCAGCAAATTAGCGAAACTCAGAAGTTCCCTGTACGTGCTCAGGTTGATGTGGGATCAATTGAAAGCGATTACCTTTTTAATGTGCAGCTTATTGAAGCGCCTAAACCCGGAGCCAATGCTTATTCATCCTATTTGCAAAAAATCAAAAGCCAGATTCCTGCAAAAATTAAATCAACAGATAAAGGTTTTTCCTACAGAAATGAAACACCCTCACCCATTGCTCTTTATGGATACAATGGCAATAGCTGGAACGGACACGTACCTAATGACAACGATTTAGCCATTTCAAATGGAGGAAAAATTGTTTCTGTAACCAATTCTGTAATTTATTTTTATGAAAACGACAGTCAGATTCATGCCCCTATTTCATTGGAAACTTTTGCTTCCAGTTTTAATCTTCCTCATGGGAAATTTGACCCAAAGGTATTATACGATCCAAATGAAGATAAATTCGTGATGGTTTTCCTGAATGGATTTGGCATTAATACCTCCATGCTTTTCCTTGCATTTTCTGAAACCAATGATCCTACGGGCAATTGGAATATTTATACCCTTCCTGGTAATCCTCTTTACGACTCCAGTTGGAGTGATTTCCCGATGATAGCTTTCACAAAGGATGAAATGTTTTTCACTATCAATCTTTTGCGTGAAAAAGTAGGGAATGAAACATGGAAAACAACTTTCAAGCAAACTGTTATCTGGCAAATCGATAAAGCCACAGGTTATGCTGGCGATTCGCTGGAAACAAGACTATACCACAACATTGATTTTGAAGGAACAAGAATCCGAAACCTATGTCCGGTTCATTACGGTCGCGAGCCCAATGGAGATGATATGTATTTCCTTTCCGACAGGAATTTCTCCTTATCAACCGATTCATTCTTTTTAGTTTACATCAATGGCAAAATGAATCATCCTTCCACCGATATTTCTGTGGAGCTGATTCAATCTGATGTTCCTTATGGTGTTTCACCCTCTGCCGATCAGCCAGTTAACCGTGCATTGGAAACAAACGATGCCCGCGTTTTGGATGCTTATTTACAAAATGACGTAATCCATTTTTGTGGCAATTCAGTGAATTTCAAGGACAACCATGCTACCGTTTTCATAGGTCGCTTGAACGATCCGGATGGAGCTCAAAAACTAAGCCTTAAGTTTTTGGAATGGCAAGGACTCGAGTTTGGCTATCCGAGTATCGAATATACGGGTGATGGTACAAGAGATGAGTCGATTCTTTTGGTTAATCACAGTTCCGATACAGTATATCCGGGTATGTCAGCCATGTTCATTCAGAATCAAAAATTCTCTGATTTAATACGTTTGAAAAATGGAGAGACAACCGTTACTGTGCAATCTGGCAAGGTTCAGCGTTGGGGAGACTACACAGGATTGCAGATCAAATATGATGAACAGGGTGTTGTTTGGGGAAGTGGCTATTTTGGACAAAGAAAAAGCTCAATTGAGCGAGTGAATGGCACCTATATATGCCAACTTAAAAGCCCAACTTTTACTTCCATTGGAAATGATGCTCAAATCAATTCAACTATAAAAGCCTATCCAAATCCGGTAGTCGATTTTCTGCATATTGAATTTACAAGCGATAAAACACAAATTTGTGAATTCAGAATTTTAGACATTCAGGGAAAAGAGATAAAATACCTGCAACAAACGAAAGTAAAAGCTGGAAAAAACAGCATAAACCTTTCGTTAGATCCTTTGAAAAAAGGCATCTATTTTCTTGAGATTGTTTCGTCACATGGGGAACAAAAAGTGATTGAGCTTGTAAAGAAATAGGAGCTCGCAATTATCTGGGAAAGACGCCTAACAAGGTGCGAGTTACGAGCAACGAGCGCTACTTTATAAATATATCCTGCAAAATAGGTTTCAATCCACTAAAGAAGAATTCAACGGCAATTACCATAACAATCAGTCCCATGATGCGCATTAAAACATTCAGTCCGGTTTGACCAAGAAGTTTTGACAAACGCGATCCACCATAAAGAACAAAAAACATAATTGCCAGAACAAGCAGAATAGCCCCTACTAAAATCATCATGCGCGTTGAATCATAAGCATCTTCCATTAAAACAATGGCATTGGTAATAGCACCTGGGCCACATATCATAGGTATTGCCAGAGGTGTTATAGAAATATCATTAACGTATTGTTTGATTTCAGAGTTTTTAATTTTTGTTCGTGTTAATCTGGCTTGAAGCATATCCTGCCCCACCATAAAGAAAATTATTCCACCAACTATACGCAAACTATTAATTGAAATACCAAAAAATCTAAAAATCAGATCGCCTGTAAACATAAAAAGCATGAGAGTGAAAAAAGCTATGACAACTGCTTTTAAGGCGGTTTTTGTTCGGCTTTTCTGATCCAGATCAGAAGTCATCGACAAAAATACAGGCATGACTCCAAATGGATTCATTAAAGTAAGAAAAGAAGTAAAGGCTATCAGGCCAAATTCAAAATAAGATGTCAAAGCAAGAAATTTTTAATTATGAAAATTATGATAGATTTATACAGATAGTACTGATTTTACAATTTCTAAAAGGAATATCCAATACCTAAATTAAAGTTGATATCACTGAATTTTGTATCCTGAATGACCCATCGATTATTCAAAGGCATGGCAGGATCTCTGACTGGAATTCCAAAGTCAAGTCGGAGAATAAAATATACCAAGTCTAATCGAATTCCAAAACCGGTACCAATAGCAACTTCTGAAAGGAAAGTATTAAACTTAAACTGTCCTCCAGGCTGAGCATCTTCTTCTCTGAAGGTCCAAACATTTCCCATGTCAACAAATACAGCTCCTTTAATTACTGAAACAATATCAAACCGATATTCGTAATTATTTTCCAGTTTAATTTCACCATTCTGACTAAAACTTGAATTATTGGTTCCGCTATATGAACCCGGGCCAAGTCGTCTGAGTGGCCAGGCCCGAATACTATTTGCTCCTCCAATATAGTAGCGCTTTTCAAATGGCAAGGTAACTGAATTGCCAAATGGGGCTCCAACACCTACCAGAAAGCGGGCAGCAAAAGACGACCATGGATTTATAGAATAATTTATACTCGCATCAATATCACTTTTCAGGTATTGAAAAAAAGTTGTTTTTCCTATTTGATAAACTGTTGTATCGCTAATATTTCTGTTGCCTTCTGCTAACACAAAAGCTAAACGTGGCAAATTACCAGCTGTTTCAAAAATGTTCCAGCGCACTCGCCAAAACTTCCTGTTTCCTTTAGTTTGATCTTTAAAAGAGATAGACCAACGTGCCGTTGTTAAAAGATGCGGATCAAATAAACTTGCAAGTATCTCATTACTATCGATTAAGCCTTGATAAAATGAATTTGTAACATTTGAACTGATTCTGGATATTTCGATGGGTGTTACAAAATGCTTGAGGTTTGGCTTATTAAATTGATAGGTATAAGCAAAATTAAGAGTAGCTCGTTCATAATCTACATTTTCTTCAAAGAAATACGAAAGGCTTAAAGCTGTTTTTGTTGAGTTAAAGTTTGTATTCCTAAAAAAACTTGATGGCAAAAAGGCATAAGGAAGGAAGAAGGCCGTATTAATATCAGCCTGATAATTCCCAAATGCTTTTTGTCCACTATCCCTTCTTATCTGAATATCAAAAGCTCCACCAACACCTAATGTCCATTGAATAGCCTGCTTCAGAATATTGTTATATTTATAGGTTATTCCACCAGCCATACCATAGTAACGCTTTCGGGTATCAATAATATATTTA
>Ga0233431_1001325_pt1 | contig 43685 bp, 31 predicted proteins | sample SI_118_April2016_FD_179867 | JGI IMG/M metagenome (GOLD analysis project Ga0233431, IMG submission 179867) | Seawater microbial communities from Saanich Inlet, British Columbia, Canada - SI_118_April2016_200_MG | ecosystem: Environmental > Aquatic > Marine > Inlet | place: Canada: British... | reverse complement strand
CAAAGGGATCATGAAACAAAATCATATAGAAATAGACATATTATTAAGAAACATAAAAAAGATAACGGTATAATTAAAATAGAAACAACATTATCTAATGTGTGTGGAAAAACTGTTAATTATATGAAATTTAAGGAATATATTAAAGTCAAACATTCAGTAAATATACAATTAAAAGAGTTTTATATAAACAAATTGTACAGAAAACTTAAATGGCGCTCAACAACATATAAACAACATAGTGAAGATAAATTTATAAATAATATTAAAAAAACATACGGTGATAATGAAGATGTTGTAATAGTGTATGGTGATTGGAGCAGACAAACACAAATGAAAAACCATACACCCACAATAGGAAAGGGTATTCGAAACGTTATTTCCAAAAAATTCAAAACATTGTTGATAAACGAATATAATACATCTAAAAAATGCTGTAATTGCTCAAATAATTTGGAATACGTAAATATGAATTATGTTAGGAAACAAGATAAATTGAAAAGAGCCCGACAATATCGTTTAATGGTATGCAAAGAATGTTCATATAACGGTGGTAATAATATTGGGCGTTTTGAAAACGCATGTCCAATATACTTAACCCGTGATATGAACTCATGTAAAAATATGTTAAACATTGTAAAACATATGTTTAATAATGATATGTAACGACCAAATGTGTTTATACGATCAAATAAAATAACACATCAGACTAATAATATAAAACCTATTATTGTGGATACTTCCATACGCAAACTGGAGAAAAAATCCACATCTCTATGCAGTTATAGGATTTGTCCGAAATATGTATGCTGATTATGTACAATGTTACATTATAATACAGCGGATATTTACTGGACAGTCCTATGGAAGATTGTATTATATCATTGGAAAACAGGGCTGTACATAACCGCCCATAATATTCACAAGGAAATATTATAATATTTTCATGTGATTTAATTATATAATGTTAAATGAAAAAATAATAATAATATTCGAACAATTAGCTAAACGAATAAATCAGCAAATAATTATTTCCGATAAACAAGATAAACTTAAACATATATTTAGACTAAATGCGATTACGTACGCACTTAAAATAATAAGATCATACCCAAAAGAAATTACATCAAGTCGCGATTTAATGCGCTACAATGGAATAGGAAAAGGTATTTTAAGAAGAATAGATGAAATAGTAGGCAATGGTAATTTAGCGGAGTTGTATGGATATAGTGAACAAGAAGAAGTAGTCGAAATGCTGAGCAATGTGATTGGCATAAATGCCGTACTAGCGAATCAGTTAGTTAATAAATATAATATTAAATCGATAAATGATTTAATTAATGTACAACATGATGTAAATTTACCACAACCAGCACAAATGGGTTTAAAATATTACAATACATATGAAAGAAATATTCCAAGACGAGAAACTAAAGACATAGATAGCTATATAAATGATGTTATTATTAGCCTTAATAAAAAATATCGAACTGCATTGAAATACAAAATATGCGGATCATATCGACGTCGACAAAGGTATTCTAACGATATTGATATATTATTGACAAATAAACTAATAAAAACATTTGATGACCTAAATAGCAATATTAATTTCATGCACGTATTCGTAAAATATTTGACTAACTATGATAACATAACCGATGTTATATCGATGGGTAATCATAAAACATTTGCGTTTTGGAAATATAAAAGATATCCAATAAGAAAAATAGATATACAATATGTACAGTATAATGCATATTATACATCAGTGATGTATTTTACTGGTTCTAAAGAATTTAACATAGTGCTCCGGAAATATGCTAAGCGTAATGGATTTAAGTTAAATGAATATGAGCTTATAAATAAAAATACCGGTAAAAAAATAAAAATTGGCTCGGAATATGATGTGTTTAATGCATTGAGAATAAAATACATAAAGCCAAGATATCGACGTGGGGTCGACGATATTGTTAGTATACGTGTATAAAAAAAATGAAAATTGCAATAATATGTATTATGCCATAATATATTTCAATTCATTTTAACGAATTCAAATTCGCCACACACCGCTTCCAGCCAAGCAAGAGACACAATGTCGGACGAATCTACCGGTATGCGCTCATCACACACCTCTTCTAGCCAAGCAATTGACACAATGTCGGACGACGGCTTTCGCACATTCCTCGAAGAGCTCGTGCGAAACAACACAACAATGCTAACTCATAAGCCGTACAAATACTACGCGCGATTGAAGTATCTGCATTGTGATGGGGGTATGGCTGTTAAAATTAATTGGTACGCTCAGGATAAATTCGGATGTTTTGTTGATGGTATATATGGGTGTTCTCCAGAATTCATACGCAACCCCAGTAAACGCCTTAGTGCGAATGTGTTACATATGCTATATGAACACCAAGCAACTGCATACGTTATCGAACAGATGGAACCGAGTGACCAAACGGAGAAATTGAAAAGCGCATATCTTGCTATACGCCGCGCAATGGAGTATATATATGGTAAGTATTTCCCAGGCACATGGGAGGACGTGTTCGGGATGCAACCGAACTGTGTCGAGTTTCCTCACGAAGAAATGAGTAAAAGTACGTTGCGATCATCGGTGGCACATGGTGTTATGATGAACCATATTGCGATGATCATGCACTTTTGGGGCACAATGTACAATGCATATGTTACGCCATTTGCACGAATGATGTCAATAGATTTTGGATACATCATCGCGTATATGTTTGGGGATGATATATCTACTCACCCCGACATATATGCTGGGAGTCTTCTTCCGCGTGAGTATTACCCAGGGTGTTGCCCTGATAAATGGTGCATAAATAAAGGGCTCGACGTAAATACACAGATGTGTATAAAACAAGACCGTGACCCGTCGATATATACTAACTGGGATAAATTGTGTAACGCGTGTGTCATGTGGCGGGCTCCGGGCGAGTCGTTTATTACGACAGAAGCAGTGAAGATTGACGGCGACACCTTTCTCATGGAGGCGTTGGACAAATTATTATGTGTGCCTCATGAATTATCGGATGGTATATTCCCGCCACCTGGTACAACAACGGGCGCATTTACACCATTACGCTCGACGGTATGGCCAAACGCGTCACCGGGGTTTCGTTACAAACTGAAATTATTGAACAGTGTTATGAATATGTCTGGTCGGATACCATCTTGCGACGATTCGGACGAGAATCGCCAAGAATCTGAAGAAGTTGACGTTTTAATAAAACATCTAAAGATTGCACTTCGCCTTGTTCCAATGTGCAAATCCGATCTCAAACACAGGAACGATAATGGACGCATACATGCCTTGACGCACATACGTTATTACATGAAGCACATTAAGTTGGTTATTGACATCGTTGTGATCATTGCTAATTTGTACTGGCGATACTTGGGTTATCCGGATGACTCTTGTGAGAAAAGATTTTCTGACTATTGTGGCGAAGTGCTAACTGTACTGTACGACATACGTGTAGGCACGCACGTACCATCGGTTGCGTCGATGGATCCACAGCTATTAACTGCGGAAGATAGTACAGAATTCGTACGATTACGTGACGTAGTTGATGCGATGCGCCAAATAGTCGCAATTAATGCTCGTTGCAACCGTCCGATATCAACTTTGCTTGGTCGAATACTATTGTGGCGTCGTGCATTTGATACCAGTAATAAAGAACCTATGTGTGGACTATTTTACGTACTATACATTGACGAATGTACTGTTGATGAACATTATCATTATATTATGCTCGGCCTGGGTAGAAGCTTATCAGACGAGTATACCGCCGTACGTACTTACTATGCTTCTAGAAAGAACCGAGTCAGCTACCAGATTGATCGTGCGGTAACCTATCTACAAATGTACATTGAAGGCGGTCGTCGGACATTGTCGAGTAATTTCCAACCAGACATTATAATGAAATATTGTTTTAGCTTAGTGGTATTCATCGTGGGAGCGTACTTAATCACGCATAACATTATTCAGAGCGGTGAATGCATTGACAAGCGTGTCGAAGGCTACACGTCGTTTAAAACACGCCTACATACGATTATCACTAGTTTGTTTGGAGAAGGTATGATTGATGAATAAGGTGACAATGAATTATTTACATAATTCATTGCCGTAAAAAATTGGCTCGGAATATGATGTGTTTAATGCATTGATAATAAAATACATAAAGCCAATATATCGACGGGGGTCGACGATATCGTTAGTATACGTGTATAAAAAATGAAAAATTGCAATGTATATGCTCTACATAATATATTTTAATTCATTTTAACGAATTCAAATTTACCACTGCCCGCGCATTTAACGAGATGTGTGAATCAAGTGATGATACATTGTCAACAGTTAGTATCGTTGATGGTGATGGCCGTTTGCGTACATGTGATAAAAAAGATCTCGATCATTTTATATGTCGCAACCACCGCGCGTTAACGCCATGTAGATGGGTAATTAAACCTACGCGAAAGGGTTATATAAATCGTTCACAGTCTAGTAAAAACGTGCCCATTAATTGGCATACTCTGACAGAGTCCGGGCCGTACGTTGATTCCATTTGGCCATGTCCTAGTGGATCATTTGTTCCCGACGAATTGCTTCGTGATCAGATGACGCATATTCTGCATGAGCATATCCACACTCAACAATTCGTGTCTCGGATGGATAAGCGTGACCCGAATACATCACACGTTCGCTACGCGATTTCATGCATACATAAGGCATTAGAACATATTTTCAAGGAATTCCCGGATCTGTGGAAAGAATCGTATGGAACTTTACCACAATACGTCATGTTTCCTCATGATGAGCTGGATGACTATAGGTTACGATTGACGGTTGTTCACTTTTACTTAATGAACTACATTGTAATGTTTATGAACATGTGGGGCAGGTGGTACGATATTGATAATTCCAAATTACCGCGACAGCTTTCCAAGCTATTTGGTTACATCATCAAGTATATGTTCGGAGGCACCCATCCGGATGATTACGTCGCATCTATTCTGCCTACGAGTTTTTTTAATACACGGTGCACCGATGGTTGGTGCTTGTCTCGTGGAGAGATGCCAAATAATTCGCAACATGGGAAAATATTGCATAGATTTACTGATAATGGAACGTATATAACCAGCTTCCCCGAGTTGATCACGAGTTGCATCGTATGGATGCCGAAAAGTCCGCTGTTCGAAGCAACTGCGTCGGAGAGAGATGGTGTATTGGTTAATCTGGATACTCGTTTGTGGGCTGGTAATGATTGTTTATTAGAGGATGGCATTTTTCCAAAACCTGGTACACCGTTGCCGACAATGCCAGAATTACATGCAAGTGTATTCCCGGATGGATCCAATGAACTTCGTTGGAAAATACGTTTACTGCTCGGTGCTATCGACGATGGGTATAGAATGGCAGCAAACTCCTGGAAAATCCAATCGTTGATGCGACATTTGAGAGTCGCGATTGAGTGTGGAGATGATGCCATTCGCAAGCACGCGGTATCGCACATAGGTTATTATGTGCAGGATATTAAACCTATATTGTCGATCGTTTTGATCATTGCTAATTTATTCTTGCGGTACTTGGATTGTACGAAAGAATCTTGCGAGGGAACGTTGTCTGGGTATTGCGCAGATATACTACGCGCAATATACGATACTGATAGTTTACTTACACCCGATTATGTTGATAGTTTACTTACACCCGATCATGTTGATGATGTACCTGATTTACAACTATCTGAATTGATTGATGCGATCGGACCGATCGTGGACTTTAATAGTGATTACATCGGCAGTGTCGTGGATATACTCAACCGTCCGATAAAATGGTGGTCTAGTCGAAAGCTAACGAGTGTGCCAGTATTGGGGTTTTGGTCCGATATGATGCGTCCATTAGAGTGTGTAGATGATGCGCAATATACCATTATAATGAAACACGTCTTAGTGAGTTTATATGACGAACTTGATGCTATGCGCAAAGACTATCGATATGGATGTATACACGAGGCAGTTAATTTGTTAATAACTTATATATTTGACAAGACATCTGACAGTCCACTATTATGCAGCATACCAAGCGACCTGATAATAACGCATTGTTTTAACGTTATCGTACTCATTGTAGGAACACATTTGCTTATTGGAAACATAATTCAGAGTGAACACGGTGATTGCGATGTGGGTAGTTGGCTACATACACGATTAGGAACCGTTCTCGATCACTTGTTTAGTAGGAGTGTTGATGTATAACGTGGATATGACTTATTTATATAACTCATATCTGTATAAATTAAAATTTGTAAAAGTATGTATAATAGCAACATGTACAAACAAAAAAAAAATAAAAAATTGCAATGTATACTTCATTTATATTAATGTTTCAATTCATTTTAACGAATTCAAGTCATCATGTGTAAAGTACCTTTTGATATTAAGCGCCTGTGTCAGTTATACGAAAAATTGATTCACACGGACAACGTTATTGTTAACAGCTATGGCACCACCGACTATGCCGAAACACTTCGTGAACTATACTCTTTGAAGAGCAACTGCGACACTTTACGATTACGCAGAAGTGAGTTGGCCGAAAATTATGATAATATGATGCGCGAGTGTGATTGTACTGCTTCTGCATTGGATAATATGTCGGATGATTATCAAAATTACCTACAAATAATGTGCAATTTACCCACCAACCGCATCACACGCACACATTATTTGATAACCAATATACTACATGAACTTGACAGCGATGGTGAACCACCGATAGCACCTGGTTACGTATGCGAGTTATTGGAATATCTTGAAATTCCGGTCGGTGATCGCAAACCCGATAAGCTTACAAGAAGCTCGCACATGTGATACCGGGTTTGCGCTGTTTTTGTTAGAGATGTTGGCATATCGATTTAAAAATGGGCCATATGGACGCGACGACCAATTATATGGTTATTTGCATGATAATGGCATCTATTATAACAATGCATATGCAGCAACCCTATTCGTTAGGCGGTATTATGAGGTTCCTTGTAAACAGTACACTGATATGAGCCAAGATGAGTTGGTTATGTACTTCCGATATTTTATGCATGGACGTTTATTCGATCACGTATGTTTATCGTTGCAACGTACCGAAATATGGGAAGTGGCTTGCCGGGTACATGAGTATACTCGCGATCGAACAACACACACTTGTCCAGATAACAACGATTTTATTAAAATTTGTATTGCGTTTGACGACGTGATGAAGGATAAATTAGATGGACCGTATGCTTTCAAAGCATTTGAATAAATCGACATGATGATAAAAACATTATCATCATGTTGAACATATAATACAAATAATACAAATAATAAATATATTATGTTACAAAATAAACAATATAACTGGTTGCGTAATATTCGACCAATTAAAGTAAATGATACCAACAAGCTAACTATAAATAAAAAACGCATTGTATTGGGTGGTAATATTAGCGATTGGATAAATAATATTCCCGGCAAATACCATGCCATTGTAACGCTACCGAAATTTCACAATAAATTTATTAATATAAATTATGATTCTGTGGATAGCAATATTATAAATGTATTTCGAAATGATAAATATTATGAATTAAATGCGCCAAACGGCATATATCCGATACAATTTGTATATAGATATTACGATAATGTGTTAATACATCAAATTAAACCATTGCTAAAATATGTCAGCGAAAACAACACAAGCGCATTTATAATGTTTGACAATAAAAAATGGGATGGTAAATTTATATTGAACATATCAATGCGTTTATATGAAATAATAAAGAATGTTAATCAAAAATTTATTGTAGCTGAACACATAATTGGAAATAAACATATTATGTACATTGGGTTTAATAAATTCAAGTTACAACCAATCAGCAATATAAACAAGTACATATTAGATTTATTAATACGCGAATATGGATCGGTTAACATAATAAATCCATATTGTGAATATGGATATGTATTAGCTGATTGTGATAATGTTGCGAATATTAATAATATCATCGGCATCGATAATAGCATTGTAAATATGTCTATATCAAAGTGTATACAATATGATAGCGCAAATAGCACATATAAATTAAACCAGATACACTTTTTACAAAAAATGATAGATATTTGTAATAATGCGCATTATGTTGCGTGTGATAGGGATATGATAATTAATATTTCAACAGGAATGATTAATTCAAATCAACAAACTGATTATTATTTTAACAACAATTGATATAATGTCATCACGATATTGGAAAGACGTGACAAACAAATTACATTTCATGAAATATGTATTCGGGGGGATTGAGCCAGTTAAATATAAACAACATAAATTAAGCAATCGAGTGAATATATTAGCAGGTAATTCGATAAAATGGGCGAAATACATACCAAAGTTATACAACATTATATTATCACCGCCGGATATCGATGATATATTTGCCACAAATGATTACTCATTTGTCGAACCAGATAAACTAAATAACTTCAAATGTGATAAATATAATGAAATAACAAACGAATATGGTGTATATAACACGACGCGAACATATCATTATCATAATAAGTTCGTTTCATTATTACAACCATGGCTCGAATTTATAGTTTGCGATGAGATTCGATACGCATTCATTATATTTACAAATCGCACATACAAAAATAAGTATATATTAAATAAGGAAATGAGATGTCGCGATATAATTGGCAAAATAAAACAACTTCACATAATAAAAACGTATCATATTAAAAGACGCAATTTTGATGATCAATTAGTTTTTATGTGCATTGGTAACGCACATGTGCCAAATGATATTAAATTTTTCAAAACATTTGATTATGACGACGACGGTGACGCGATTACAACATGGACACAATATAGCGGGATAAATCCTATATATGATGCCATTAATTGGCTATGTAATTATAGTGGCATTCATGGAGACATACGGATATTAGATGCATATTGTGGCAAAGGAACGACGATTGCAATTTCAAAAACGTTTGATAAAATTAGTAACATAGTTGGTATTGACATGAATCTATCGTGTTATTGCTCATCTAAATACATATCATATGTTGATGGCGTATTGCTAATCGATTTATACAAATACTTAAAATGTGTGTATAAAACGGCAAATAATATCAAATATATAGTCGATAATAAACACTATATAATCAGCATATCATCGTACGAGCTAATGCACAATAGCGACATGTACAAAAAAATAACAAATAAAATTGAAAAATAGTAACGTATATATTATGCATATTAATGTTTTAATTCATTTTAACGAATTCAAGTAAGTGCTATTTTACTAGCACGTTTGGTTGCGAAGTAACTCACAGTTACAGCTACGCATTTTGACAATGGCCGAGCAGAGTATGTATCATGGAGCAACGAGTTTCTTATACAGTCTACGTGAAACTGACCCAAATGAAGCATGTTGTCTGATCACCGACTATATTAAGTCACATCGTCCATGCGGTGATGCTTTGGATATATGTAGGAACGCACTCGACGTTTTATTAACTGTATCGTCAAAGCCGGAACCGGAAGGATTGTTGATGAAACTGTTTAGGGAAATTCGGAAGATGTTTCCTAAATATAAACCGGCACATGTTACGGACGCTTCGTGGATAGCACTTGAACGTGTTATTGACCCGCGCTGGACATTGGACGAACTCGTGCCAATGATATATGGCATACAATACAAGCAACAGTCAGTATGCATGTTGAGTCAATTAACAGTCATGACACAGTATTTGTATCCATATGAAATACCGAATAATACCTCGTGCATGGACGCAATGAAGGCATGTGAGCGATATGTGGACATACACTCAGATAGAGTCAAGTTCATGCGTACGTATTTTGAGAAATGCGTGTTTGCGCGACCATCGCGACCAGCGCAATTATTAACAAGCCCTCGATATGAACGCCCTGTACACGATGCGAAAGCTATCGAAACGGCGCATATGTTCGTTAAAAGTCTGCGCAGGCTATCACCAGAAATTGCATTGTCGAAGATAAATGATGTGATTAGCAAAGGCAACCTATCGCATGCGGCTATCGCTATTTACGATGCAGAAATAGCCGAGCGGATGCAACAACAAGAACAACTAACACATCGTGAACGGTTACCATCATCAGCCAAACAACCCACCGCCTCAACATCAGCCATGACCAGACGCATCGATCCAAGACAGTTGCACTCAATGACTGTTGAAACTGCTGAATATACACACATGATTGCTACCATGAGTCGTATATACGCCCTACCGACAGATAAAGCCGTTGAAGAGATCATACACATGATGACAACGATCGGTACACCGTCGGATTTACATGCTATTTGCGAGAGTCAATTACGAAATCTGTTGGACAAACAACCATCGGCTGAATCGGTTGCAAGCGCAGTACGACCACGTTATGAGCACGATGCGACATTACCCAGTACTCGAGGGCAGTCACGGCACAGCACGTGTGATACGACTGGGTATGTCAAATGTGTGGATAGTTTACAACGCCAACGTGACGAGTATGAACGCCTTGCTAATGACAACATACGCATGCAACAACTCATAATACAATTAGAGGCCGACAATGCGGAACAGTTGAAACGCAACGAGTCGGGACGCGACGAGTTGGAACGCCTCGGTGAAGAACGCGCATGCATGCAACAACGCATAGGACGATTACAGGCCGACAATGCGGAACAGTTGGTACGCTTTGCGGATGAACGCCATCGCATGCAACAACACATAGAACAATTAGAGGCCGACAAAGCGGGACATGTTGAAAATGCGGAACAGTTGACGATTGCCCTTCGCGAACGTTGTCTTGAAAAACAACGTGATGAAATTACGACGGGCAAAACGATAGCCGGTTTGCGTAGCATGGTCGAATGCCGGCAACACCAATTGGACGAATTGTATGCGCAATATATATTCGAGCGCACGGAACGACATACAAGATTGACACATGTCACCGAAACTCAATCGACATCGTCGCCCGCTCAGGTTAAGTTATCACAATTGGAATTGCAGGAGACACCGCACAGCACACGTGATACTGCCAATGACGCCGTTGCGAGTTTACAGCACCGATGCGACGACCCGGAACACATCGAATACAAACGCACACGCATGCAACAATACATAGACCAATTAGAGACCGATCATACGATAGATGTGAAACATATACAATTGTTGACGGATGATTATCACGCACTTCTTCGTAAACAACAATATGATGCGGATGTGTCAAAACAAAAGATATTACATTTGCGTGATACGATCAGACATCATCAAGAATTGACACACCCGCGTGCGCAATCTGCATCAGCCAGCGTGGTATGTCATAAAAGAGATACCGACAAAGCTCCGGCATCACCGCCCAATCAAAGCACTTAAATTGGGTTCCTGATATTGCGATATTTGGAATCTAATCTCGATAAAAAATAGTTCATTTTACGATGTTGCGATATATGGTTACGATCCAGAAATGAGATGCCACTATATAATTTACAAAATAAAACAACTTTGTATAATAAAAATGTATCATATTAAGAGATGTAATTTTAATGATTAATTCGTTTTTATGTGCATTAGTAATGTACACATGTACAAACAAACAACAAAAAATTGAAAAATCGTAATGTATACATTATATATATGAATGTTTTAATTCATTTTAACGAATTCAAATTTACCACTAAGCACAGTGATAATGGCACAATCCTCTTTTCAATGGATGCCCACCGTACCCACCGTACCCACCGTCGATGGACGGAGTCGACCCCGCGACCGATCGCAACCGTCTGGTTCGGGTAGACACCAGTCGTCTGGTTCGGGTAGACACCACCAAATACACGTTACCCAACTACAGTCAACTACCCATCAACAACAACCATCTCAGCGCGAGTTGGCTGACTATGCGCGTGGTATTGTTGCCAGCATGGAAGTTATGTCGCACACCGATGCAATTACACGGTTGCAAGAAATATTGACCGGTGAACGTATGTCAGATACCGTTATAGATATATACGAGAAGGCATTAGCGGCACGGCAAGAGCATACACGACGGCCCGCTTGGACTCCACAGTCGGATTCGGAGGCATGGTACGAGCATACACGACGATCCGATTGGAATCCACAGTCGGATTTGGAGGCGCTGATTTCTGAACTTCGACGATTATTCAAAGACGACTGCCATGCGCTAATTGATGATATCATTTCACGTGTTATTGGACATGATCCTATTGGAACGGATACACTTTCGAACATGTTATTCGGTAAAAACTTCAAGGACCTCCTGGATCCATCGATGTGGACGTTAACCCCAGAGGCAGTGCAAGCACTTAAGACGGCTGGACATGCTCGTTGCATCGATGCGCATCATGCATGTGAACAACATAAATGTGTGTGTGTCGGGAGTACTGCGTGTGAACGTTCCGAAAGAATTTATGAGTTGTTGCGTATTTTCTTCGAGTGTGGTGCGAATCCGCGTTTCAATGCACCAAGTGCACAATCGCAACCATCAGTCGATGACATGCGTTCACCGAGATATCCGGATGGTCCGCAATATACAAGGATGTCGTATGATGCACAAAAGACAATCGCTGGTTTGGAACAACAACTGGAATTCGTTACCGACGAACGAACGAGTATGCGCCGACAACTTGATGGCAATTGTAGCGAGATGACGCGTATGCATCAAGAACGGGAAGATGCTGTCCGTATAATAGAGAGTCAGCAACGACAATTTGCTGAATATACCGGTGAAATAACGACTCTGCGACAACAACTGGACAGCGCTTTCGGTGAAATATCGCATCTGCGACACGAAAACTCGACACTTTCAACAACACACGCGAGTTCAAACGCAGACATGAGCACATTGCATGCACAACGTATCGTCGAACGTGAACAACGCGGTAAACATCAACTACAATATGACGAAGAATTGGCCGTCGCAATTGCAAACAGTTTATCCGATCAATCTGCGCCGACGGTAGAACGCGAATTGCGCACGCAAATCAATGAGTTAACCGAAAAGTATGTGGAGGTTCAACGTGAATATCAAGTTCTGAACGATCGTTATAACGAACACGTGCGCTGGTTAGAATATGACCTCGAACAATGTCGTCGCGAGTTGCGAGCGTGTACGGAGTCTGTTAACAGCTTTCAACACCGGGACGACACCCACGTAAAACGAGTATTCGCACTTGAAGCTGAACTCGAAAAATGTCGTAGCGAGTTGCGTACGTCGGCTATTGACCACGCCAAATTTAAACAATTGCAATCCACTTCTGACGGATTGGATGCGCAATTAATACACGCGAATGCAGAATTGCAAAAATCACGCCGTATCATCGCCGATTTACAAAGGAGTTTATACGCAGTACCACCGTCGCACGTACGCGATGATTAAATTGGGTTCCTGATATTGTAATATTTGGAATCTAATCGCAATAAAAAATTGTTTATTTTACCATATAGCGATATATAATAAATAAATAATAATTGATAATCGATAATTAAAATGGAAGACCTCATAGATATAATGTCGGTTGACGATATACCACAACCACCATCTTACAGCATATTGCCAAATATAACAAGATTTGAGCACACGAACAATTATGATGAACAAATAATAACATATGTATTGGGTGCAATGTCGAATATAGATAAGTACAAAAAGCGTGAATATGACCATAATCAATTAACTGGATTGACTGGATTACATAATATCGGCAATACATGTTATTTGAGCAGCGTATTACAATCATTATCAAATACAATACCGGTACGTACAATATGCATATTATCAAGCAACCCAACTGAATTTAGAAAATCATATGTTAACGATATATTAAAAAAAGAATATAATCCAAAGTATGATACAGAATATACTACTACCAATATGATTACTTCGCTACATAATCTATTCGTTGATATGTATAAATCAAATTGGGTCGTAAATCCACAGCCTATTAAAAAGGTAATGGGTGAGATTAATAACCAATATAACGGGAATCGTCATTGTGATGCACATGAGTGTTTGTTGCATATATTAGATAACATCCATGAAACAACATGTATCACAGTAAAACCAGAGAAAGTCAAATTTAATAACATTGATGAACAAATAGCCATATACATGGATAGCTTAGACAAACATGATTTTGATAAAGTCTGTACGATGCATGAATCATCCAAAAAAGACGATATATTAAGAGCATATTCATACATATTTTGGAAACATAATGTGAAAAAGTATTCTATCATAACAAATATATTTAATAGCATGCATCACACCGAACTAACGTGCTCAGAATGCGGATATATATATAATAAATTCGATATTGTAAATACCTTAGAATTACCGATTATTGGAGAGCCATCAACATTTATAACATTAGATGATTGTTTGAGATCATTTACTACAAATGAGATGTTAGTCGGTGACGAAAGATGGGAGTGTCATAAATGTAAAAAAAAAGTTAATACACACCGATCAACTAAATTATGGAAATTACCAGAAGTATTAATAATAACACTTAAACGGTTTGTTAATATGGGTGGTTTATTTATAAAAAATGACAATTGTGTATATTTTCCAATTGATGAACTAGATATGGCACCATATGTATCACTAAAGCAAGACGTATCTAATATGTCAACAAAATACCAATTATATAGCACAATTAATCACATGGGGTCATGTGAATTTGGGCATTACGTAAGTAATTGTAAAAATGATTATAACGATATATGGTATCATTTTAATGACCATAATGTTAAATATAAAGATGATATATGGACATTTGTTAATGATACTGCATATATATTATTTTACAAGCGAATTTAATAGGTGCCACATATTTCCATAAAATTGATATTACTATTTATTGTTTGGATTATATTATAATCTATAATATAATCCAAAAAATGCATTTCAAGATAATAGATTGGGGCAATAGCCACACCAAAGACAATGATGGCATTAATATGTATAACATACAATTGTTTGGAAGAACCGCCAATAACAATAGTATATTTGTTAATGTAACTGAATACAAACCAAATTTCTTAGTTAAAATACCAGTAGGTCTTGAGCTAAATTGGTCGATATCTGATACGCTATATATAAAAGGACTTATATATAAGCAATGTGGTTATTTAAAAGAAGATTTTATAGATTGTATATTAGACAAACACCATACATTCGTTGGATTTGATAATAAGAAGCAACACTTATTTTTAAAACTGATATTCAATAGCTATTTTTGTTATCGCAAAATAGCAAAAATGTTTGAGAATAGCATTATATATAAAAACACGTCGTATAAATTCGAGTTATATGGACAAAATTTAGACCCCATGTTGAAGTTTATGCATGTCCGCGATATTGATTCATGTGGAATCGTTGAAATAAAAAAATACAACGAATATAACAAATCGAATACACCAAGCATTTGTGATATTAATATAGAATGTTCGTGGGAAAATGTACATAAGTCAACAAATATCGAATGTAATCCAAAATTTATTATGGGTGCATATGATATCGAATGTATTAGTAGCGGTGATCATTTTCCAAACGCATCCATAGACGGCGATAAAATTATACAAATTGGAACGACATTTAATTATTATGGTGAAATTAATTGCTTCCATAAAACGATTATAACTCTAGATACATGTGTCGTAATAGATGGTTTAGATGATGTCGAAATAATTAGTTGCCACAGTGAGCGAGATGTATTGTTGCAATGGACTAAACTAATAAAGAGAATTAATCCAGATATATTGACAGGATACTACATATTCGGCTTTGATGACAAATATATGTATGACCGAGCCGTTAAACTAAAATGTGTTGATGATTTTATGATGATGTCTCGCATATACGGTAATAAATCCATATTAAAAGAAGCATTATCTAATTTTAATATGGGTGATATGAAATATATTAATAGTGGACTAAAATTTGATTTGAACAAAGAAATTCAAAAAAAATATAAGTTAAGTTCATATAAATTAAATAATTTAGCAACATTGTTTATAAAAAGTAAAATAAGCAATATTTACACCGAAGGTCAATACACTGTATTTGAAACAACTGAAACTAAATGGTTATCTAAAGACGGATATATACATTTGCAATACAATGACAACATAATTGATTATGAATATATGAATGGTAAAAAATTTAAAATACATGCGATAACAGATACGACAATAACAATAAATGAATCAATAGAAATTGACGATACTTTAAAAAAGTTTACATTTTTTTGGGGAAGTGCTAAAGATGAAGTTAATTATAAAGATATTAATAAATTTCAACATCAAACTGCCGAAGATCGAGCAATAATTGCCAAATATTGTATACAAGATTGCGTCCTATGTAATCAACTAGTTACAAAACTACAAATATTAGAAAACGCGATCGGTATGGCAAATGTATGTAGCGTACCACTATCATATATATTTTTACGCGGTGAGGGTATAAAAGGGTTCAGTCATTGTTCCAAAGAATGCTATTATTTGGACTATGTTATACCCGGCACACTTAGTCGACCTGATATGGATGAAGATTCATATGAAGGTGCTAACGTATATGATCCTGTAAAAGGTCTACATAACGAACCAATTGTTGTATTAGATTACGCTAGTTTATATCCAAGTTCAATTATAATGAATAATATATCTCCGGAAACGCTTGTCATAGATGAGCGTTATATGAACATAGATGATTATGAATATTATGATGTTATATACCACGATGATATTAAAATAAGTAATCAATCAATAAATGTAACGGCACATCGAACAGAACCAAAGAAACTGACATTTGCTAAAAAAACTAACGAATTAGGAATTATACCTAAAATAGTATCATCGTTACTTAAAAAAAGATCAGCTGTTAAAAAGGAAATGTCAATCGAAACAGATACATTTAAAAAGAGTATATTAGATGGTCTACAACTTGCGTACAAAGTAACCGCGAATTCATTATATGGCCTATTTGGTGCTAAGACAAGTAATTTATATATTAAGCAAATAGCAATAGCAACAACTGCAACTGGTCGATTAATGTTAAAAATAGCCGAACATTTCGTGGAGCATAAATTCAAAAAAATAGTTGATTTTATTGCGAATAATGATTACAATGCATATGTCGATTTTATGAAGCATATGAAAGTAGTACCTGCAACAAAATATACAGATAATATTCCAATTGACATGGAATTTATCGAATTATATTATTGTGAATTAAAAACAATATTAAGTAACAATAATATTTTAATTGGTACACCAACTGTTATTTACGGAGATACTGACTCGATATTTTGTAACTTAAATATTATTGATAAAGAAACAAATGAGCCATTATTAGATATACGTGGATTACAAATAGCAATTACATTAGGGTTGATTATAGAAAAACTAGCAAATAAACATTTAAGATATCCTCAAAATCTCGAATATGAAAAAACATTTAAGCAATTATGTTTGATAGAGAAAAAAAAATATGTTGGTAATTTATATGAGTTTGATGTAAATAAACATTATCAAAAAAGCATGGGTATTGTTATGGCTCGGCGCGATAATGCAAAAATAGTCAAAATAGTATGTGGGAAAATAATTAGCTATATATTAAGCGAAATTTCACAAGCACAATTAGTTGATTATGTAATAACAACGATAAATGATATATTAACAGGTAAATACAGAATTACTGACTTCATTGTTACGAAAAAACTTCGCGACGATTATAAAAACAGAGAACAACAAGCACATGTAATGCTCGCGGATAGAATGAAGATCAGAGATCCAGGAAATGCACCACAAATTAACGATAGAATACCATATATATACATCAAAGACACAACAAACTCACTTAAAAAATCAAAATTACAAGGAAATCGTGTGGAACATCCAGATTATGTTATAGAGCATAATTTAGAAATCGATTATTTATTTTACATAACAAATCAAATAATGAATCCATCACTGCAGTTTTTGAGTTTAAAAATACATTCGCCTGAACAAATATTTAAAAAATGCATATTGGCCGAAACAATACGCCAAAAAGGATATACAAATATATATGATACTATGAAATGTGATGATAATATAGTTAGTTGTAACGATATATGTATAAACCATAATGCGTCAGTTAAAATACCAAAACAGAAAAAGAAAACGGTTAAATGTAAAAAACCTAAATTAGCAAATAAATCAAATGTTAATATGTCGTTTGATATTGATTTCTAGAAAGTTATATTGGCATTTATTTATAATAAATATTATAAATAAATACTCACTACAAATTAACCTCTATATTACTTATCGAATGTCCATCGTAGCAATCAAATTCTAAACAACATTCATCATCAATCATATATTGAACGGTGTCTATGCGATCTACAAATATACCGTTTATATATCTCAATACATATAAATTATTCATATCAATGTTCACATCACATGACGTAGTATACTTTTCACTTATGTTTTTTATAATAATGATATCATTATCGTTTGGAATTACATCAACGCATATGATTTCTAAATATTGTTGAACAGGTTCTCTATTGTGCGAATATATATATTCATTCGATAAAGTACATATGGTAATCATATCATTGATTGCGTACATTTGTTCGCGAGCACGAACTTTAATTATATCGTACATCGGATATTTTTTAAATTCACGTGAACCAACGTCACCATCGAAACATATTAGTGATTGAGTATTGATATGTATTCGCTTATTATGTTGTGTACATACGTATCCGATATTAAATATACATTGATGTACGTTGCATTGCAATTTATAAGCACATATACTTATATAATTATCAACAGTACATGTAATTGTCCCATTATCATCAATTGTTAAATTATTAATACTTTTGATATTTTGTGTATTATTCTCATAAATATTGCCACCATAATTAACAGGATATGCATAATGTATCATACTAAAATGTTCTCGATATACTTGTATATTGTCTAAAAAATATTTTGCAAAATTATACAAAATATAATTTGGCACAAGCATCATAGTATATATATCACACATGATTATCATTCCTAATACATTACTGTCATAATCATAAACCAAACTACCGGATGACTTCTTGCATATTTTATTGGAATTGTTTTTAACAATGTATATCGGTTGTTCTATAAACAAACAGTGAAGTTGGAACATATATACAATATCTAATAAATGAGTTTGATAAACTACATTATCACATGTGTAATTATAATCAATATTGTTATTACTTGCCAATTGACATAATTGCTCAATATTTAAACAATTATATGTATGTTCTCCATGAATAACAAGAAACGCAATATCCAACTCATCCGAGTTAAATATTGCTGAACAACAATTGTAATTATCATCACATAATGTTATTTTATAATCTTCGCTATATATCATAGAATGTGCACACGTAAGTATATATTTATCAAAAATTACTGTACCGCTTTGTATTGATATTCGGTCAGAATGTGTAATTTTAATATGTACATTTGTCATTATAATTGCTATTAATTGGTATAAATTAATAGCAATATTAACAGTATACCATACATATATATATTCAATTTTTATAACTCGATATTTGATATTTGATATCGTTAATAACAATTGGTATGTTTGTATAAACGGAATTTGTTAATATTTCTTTTCTTGAATTACTATCAACATTATTGATAGTTTGGTTAATATCATTATTCATTATATTTTGGTCGAATGACATTATTAAATAATTGTTAAACGCATGTACTTGTTCAGGTGCATTGTGATCAATTTTATTTGTATTATTAAATATATATGGACATATATAACATAAAATGCGAACATTTATGCTGTTGATGATGTATAGTTTATTAATATCTTCATTTTTCGAATAATATATAATACACATTGGTTTAACGTTTATGAAACTGAATGGATTGATATACGATTGTTTTGTGTAATCAGTTGCCATCGCATATTTATTATTATTAATTAATATTGCAATATTTAGTGGTTTTGAATACGCCGATAATAAAATTAATCTCTCAATTTTCGGTACGTTGCTTAAATTACATTTATAATGAACATTTAAATATGGTAAAATGCTATTTATTTTATATTTCATATGCGATCTATTTAGTATATTACTAATCAGTATGTAACTTGTAATTAAAGTATATAATGAAATATACGACATGTTCATTTGCGCACTAACATTAACATAATCAAACGTATTTGTATTATTGGTATACCCTGTTATTTTTTTAATATTATTAAATATGTTAATAAATGCTTCAAAATCACCATTTTCGTTGGAATATTGTTGATGGTTTGCACGCGCGTTAAATATATTGATATTACGAGTTTTGCTGTAAATTTGTAAAAAAGATACAATAATCGTAAATTCTTCTACGACGTCATATTTATGTGCATATAATAACAATAATATAATATCAATACTATAATAAATATTATGTTTTTGAAAAGTTGTACATATTTTTGATAAACTCATCGTATATTTACATTTGAAAAACATATTAGGCAATATTACAAAAAATCTACTACATATTAAACTGTATATAAAAGTGTATATTTTTTTAGAATATACCATACCGTCTACTAATTTTACATCATCACCATACTTAATATCAATATCGTTTACTGATATAATATTACCCTTAATGTTTCTAGTTATTAAATGTTCAGATACGTGTTCAGGAAACATTATTCCATATACATCGTATATCATATCAATATCATATCCATCTACTTTTCTAGAATTAAATATTGAATATGTGTTTTCATTACATTGTGTATTTGCATGAACATTACACATAATTTTTTTTTTGTCAATTGTAAAACATTGTTTAAATATAATTTTTGCAATATCTAATCGTGCTTTTTTTAATTGCGTCACATCGACAATGGCATTATGATCGTTATTTGATGTTATTAATACACCACTCTTATGTGACGATGCAATTAATTTCAACAAATTCTCGCTTAAATCGTCGGTTGATATGTTATGAATTATTTTTGAATTAATTATGTCATCATAATTAAACAATCCAATATAGTATCCGTCTGATACTCTACCAACGCGCCCCATGCGTTGTTTGAAGCTTGTTGGTGTTATATATTTATAATGAACTACATCTGTACTACTATTAGAATCATAATACACTAATGTTGTAATACCCGTATCAATTACTACGCGAGCAGTAACAATAGTCAATGATGATTCAGCGACGGATGTTGTAAATATAACTACATTATCGTATTTAGCATAATGATCAATATTATTTAATCGCAACCCATTTTTAGAAATACTGAGTGTATCTTTTTTATTAAAATTAAATAATGATATGTTCCCGGTTGATATATATTCAGACAAGATATCGCTGTATGGTTTATCAGATGCTGATATTCGGTTGATTTGAGAATTTATTTTAGAGTGATATGGTACGCATATTGTATTTACGTGTAATTTTTGATTTAGTTCGATTACGCACGTTTCTATTAATTTAATTGTTGGTAAAAATACTATAATATCACCAACCGATCGATTTGCAAGTATTATACCGCTCATAAAATCAATCAGTACATCTACGTTCATATTCATAGGATTAAAATGATCTCGAATACGGTTATCAAATGTAATATTGACATTATACTTTTTGGTGGTATATGTAGATAAATTGTATCGCATGTCAATACAATGACTTGTATATTTGTTTTCCGAATTATACATATTTATAGGATACATGCAATTATCACACAGCATATTAAAATACCTTCTTACAACATTCTCCAATTCAGATACAGTTGCTGTAATAAATCGTAGTCGTATGGACGTATTATAATACATTGCATATCTAATGTACATCAATATAATGTCGATATTAGTATTCCTTTCATGTATTTCATCAATAATTACAACATCAATTACATTACGTATGCTTAAATATTCTTTATTTTTTTGTTTTAATATTGGATTGCTATATATAATTTCTTTAAATATACCATCTGTGCAAAAGTATATTCTGTTAACATTTGCATACTGTTCTTTTTCGATACCTAATTCATCATGCGGAATGTGCGATGCACCCTGATATTGATATTGTACATAATATTCCTTTTTATTTACAGTCGTTCCAATAAGCAACGATATGTTATTTGATGCGATTGTTGTTAATGTTTGTTTTGGTTCTGTACATACAATAAAACTATTGTATTTAAAAAATAATATATATTCAGAATGTGATAATAAACGCGGGAAATTAGTTGTTTTCCCGACACCAGTATCACCTGTTAATAACATTTTCAAGTTATATCGATTTTTAAAATAAAATATTAATTGTGATATATAGTTGAGAGCAATCGATCGATTATGTGAATTATTTGTTTTGTGTAAGTATTCTAAATAACTCATTTGCTTGGAATTATACTCAACTATCATATTAGCGTATAATTCACATGTCATGTTACTATATATATGTGAATCTGATTGATTACTTAATATATTTGAAAGTTGATCAGGTGTATTGGTAATATATGTTAGTAACCCTTTGTAGCACAATGCCATAATTATTTGATCAGGCATAATGCACATACATGTTCGATTTACTAGCCAATTAATTGCATGAGATTTAATATCAATAGCATTTATGTATATATTTGATATGTGTCTCTTTAAGTTAGACCACTTGAATTTATTATTCATATCTATATGTATCCTATCTCTTAGTATGGTCTTATAATCACTAGGTAATGAGTCCCATATTACTGGTAATAATATATTTTTTGTTTTATTTTGAAATACTGATAAATGTCTAACATATTCATATAATATATATGGTGTAATAAAAAAATTATTACCGAATATAGTTATGTGTGAATTATATTGTTCTTTTATATAATTAATGGTTTGTAAACTGCATTTAAAAATGCCATTGTAATGGTTATTTGTTACTATAGATATATATTTATTACATGTTATTAATTCCATTTGATTGACTATTGTGTCGCGCGTAATTAATGTTTTTCCAAAAAAATTTTTAGAAAAAACAAATAAAATCATGCGCATAAATTCATACATGTATATTGGTTGAATGGTATAGAATATTTGTATAATATCTGATATGTTATCTTTAAATTCGTTATATTGATTGTGTATGTCAAAATATATTTCATGATGATATTGATCAATATGATGCAAATACATAGCTGATGGATCACGATCTGTAATTTGTATTTGTTTTATATGTAATGTGCGTGAATACCCGTTATTTATGGCTGTTTGTATTAATTCGACTGGACTATATAAATCGAAATATATTAGCAATATTGTAACTATTTTATTAAATGGCTCATAATTACAATGTGATATTAAATTATTCAGCGAATTTTTAAAATTATATTGTTCATCATTATTAAGATCTGTCCATGGTATATTATTAATACATTTGCTTAAATGCAATGTATCATTTAAAATTACAATTAATGGTATTACGTTGTTGTATTTTTTATAATATATATCATAAAATGACCATTTTATATCTGTTGATTCCGCATATAACAAATTAACAATTGTTCCATATATCATATGGAATGATAACCCATTATTATCATCGTAAGTTTTGTTCATGAGCTTATTTGTTGTATGTTTTGATAAATTTGAATATAATACATTATCGGTTGAGTATTGAATGATATTATGAAAGTTAGGATATAGTGAATTACCAATATCATTAATTGTTTTTATTATAAGATCTTTATTATTGTTTAACCAATTTATATCAAAAGGCGTTTCATAAGCACGTTTATCTTTGCATGTATATATGCTATATTGCATGCTATTATAAATATATTCTGGCGATTCTTTGTTAATTTCATTTTTTTTTTTTTTTTTTGTAATTATATCGTTTAATTTATATATATTTCTCGTATTCGCATAATCAATATCAAAATATGGCAATAATGATGTTAATATATACTTTACATTTACATTTATATCATCAATGATAAGTTGTTCTGCGTCAAAATTATTCATTTCCGTGAATAATTTATTTAACATTGCAGATATGATATTATTTACACATGTTATTGTAATTTGTAATTCATGATCATCTAAATTTGGAAATATTTCGCAACATATATTGCTAATTTGTTTATGTATTGTTCCGCTCATGGTAACTATACAATTATATAACAAAATCAAATGCTATTATATAATGAATTTAAATAACAAATATTACAACAAATATATTAAATATAAAAAAAAATACATAAATATGTATGCGGGGGGTGGATTACATATAATAGATCGTGAAAATATTGCAAACGACTTATACGACAAATATAAATATGACGAAAGTATTCCAATCGAATGTGTTATAAATATGTGTTTATTGTTTAATTATGATAGAAAAATAATACAATTCGATAAATATATGTATAATGACGTTGTGTTGAGAAATTTAAAGACATTTTTAACAGATGATATATTTAGTAGTTATATTAAATGTATCAATACGCCGCAATCATATGTTATATTTCTAGACGAACGTGAATATTTGGATAGTATATTGGCAGACGATGAAAAAATCAGATTTTATGAAGATACCGTCCGACTCAACCAATTAAACAAACACGAAATTGTACGTTTAAGAACCGAAATCGAAGCCGAATCAACAGTTACAAGTAATATACCTGATCTACAACATAAATTACATGTAACTACACAACAATACCAAGAAAAACGCAAATTCATAAATAAAATTCCAACATGCAATGGTGTATACATTGACCCCGATAAATTGCAAACATGTATTGATGCATCGATGGACTATGATTTTTACAAGCATTGTAAATATCCAGCGATGTCATATATAAATGTTGTACGCGTAGCATTTATTGTGATTGGGCCAGTTTCGCGCAGTACTGAACATGGTGTATCGGGGCGAATAATGCGACAATCAAATTATATTGGACAATTGCTAACAATGGAGTGTAGTCGATACGAAATCGAACACAGTATTGTTGACATATATAAATTATTTAATAAATATGTCGATAAAGTTTCTTTAATTGATAGTGATTTGCAATTTTCATTGGAATTTTATACAAAAATAGGCAATTGGGAAAGCCAACCTATGTTGGCACCATGCACATCCACATATTTAAAATAAAATCAAGCAATGTAGCTACATTGTCGATTATTATTAGTCATCACCTTAACTCCTGAGCATGCATATATGTTACAAATGCTCTCATCGTTATCATGTACAATACATATGTAATTAATTTTTTTATTAACAGCAATTAAATAATCTATATTAATATCATTTTGCTTGGTATGTATACAATCATTGTACTTTGATCGTTTATTGTTCATTGTAATTATTATAAAACTATTATAATAATCTCTATAATAAAATTATAAATATATATTGGCGATCCATGAAATAATTCGTTTATATGTTATTCATATTATATCACATAAATACTGGCGTTCCGAAAACGCATTTCAGTATGATACCGTGATTGATATGTATTGATGCGCCCTATTTGCAGTTATATGGCTGTTTAGATATACATATAGTTTTTGTATGATGTTACATTATAATACTATATTAGTTACTGGACAGTCCTATAGACGTAATCATGTCGATTGATTCAAAATATCCACGAAGTGTTAATGGATTGCAATGTATAGATAATTGTTACGAGAATTCATATGTTGTTAATCCAATAACATATCAATTGCATTATGTAACAGATTGCGCATGTCCGACAAGCACACCAAATAAAAACGGCAAATTTATTGACAAATGTGAAAATAAATATTGTGTAATGGAAAACAATGTATCCAATGTAATACAAGACGTTGAGCACGAATCGACGTTTTTCCTAAAATTTTGCTATAATATTAACAGTTTTAAAAATGCTATTGAATGGTATTATAAAAACATTAATAAATTATATTGGACAAAAGAGCGTATAATTAATTACTCATTATGTTCATATGGAATAGGTGATATCGATGATGATGTTGTGTCATTTTTTATATATTACTATACAGATAATGACATATTCAAAAATGCAATGCGTGAATTTAAAATTCATGATTACAATAAAATATTAGATAAAGAACTTATATACAATTGTTTAATAAAATATGCAACGTTGTACAATAATAAATTTTTGGATATGGAAAATCCAATTATAAATATACTAAACTATTTCATATCATATGTAAAAGATGGCATACATAAGTTATCGATCAGTCGTTAATTTAATAACTCCTTTTTTGCGTTTGCGTTCGGTTATTGTTGATGTTTGTTGCGTACTATCCGTAGCCGAATTATTAGTTTCTTTAGGCGCCTGTCTTTTTTGTATATTGTCATATACAGACTGAGATATTATTGGTGCATTTAACGTTGCTTGTGACTTAACATTGTTCATGAAATTATTTAGATTTTCATTTGGAGCATTACTCGCTTTAGGGACATACTCTGGAACTGCCGCATGCTGTTCAGTTGTATGTTGCATTGGCTTAACTTGATTATTTTCTCGCTGTAACATTTCTACATTTTTAGCATGTGTCAATGCAATATCGTGTTCTGTGTTTATAAATGCATTTAACTTATCATTATTTGCATTAGTTTTATCTTTTTGTTTTTTAGCAGCTTCTTCCTTTATTTTTCGTAGCAATTCCGGATTTTTTGCTATTTCTTCATCAATAGAGCAACTAAATATCTTATTTGCTAACACATACTGAAATCCACTCCATCCAACCAAACCAGCTAATTTTAATTCAGGTGGCCATGTACTTTCCTTAGTACAATATTTATCATGCAATTCTGATAATACTGCATAATAATCGCCAATCTCGCTTTGGAAGTGTTCACTCCATCCATCTAGCTGAAATCCAAACGGGTCATATGAATTATTAACCCATTCCATGCCACGCACGCACCATAAAAGAAATCCTGACATTAGTTTTATGTTTTTTCGTTTATTTATAATATTTTTATGAAGATCTCGCTCAAATTTCATTAGCTCGATATCAGAGTTGATTGTGTAATTTTGAGAGAGTCTGATACCATTCGATTTTAATTCAGCTAATTCTTTTAATAATTGCAGTTTTTCTATTGTTTTTGTGTTTTTTTCATGAGTCGTTTCTGGTTTATTTTCAGTTTCATATGCGGTGTGTTCGGGTTGTATATATGGAGTATATTCTTGATAAGTGTTATTATAATTTGGTGAATTAACCGGTTCAGGTAGTGCTATATTAATATCATCTGGATTTTTATAACTATCTTGTTCATTATTATTTGCATTATTTGCATTATTTGCATTATTTGCATTATTTGCATTATTTGCATTATTTGCATTATTTGCATTATTCTTTTGCGTATCTGTATCACCAACATTTCTAAGCTTTTGTTGATTAGCAATTAAGCCAAACAAATATGTTGATTCTGTGTTTTTTATTATGGCATCGTTGCCAGTGTCGCGCGTATCATGCGTGTCATTTGTATTATGCGTGTCATGTACGTCAATTGATCGGATACTCTTTGTACTATGTGCACTTCGCGTGCTTCTTCTTGATGATTTACTAGTATTACTAGTAGCCGAATTACGATTCATTTTTATATATTTAATCACTCAATATTTATTTAATGTATTAACGAAATCAATATCATTCAACATGTCCATATGTATCAGTCGAATATGTTGGACATGGTTCACATTTTTTCTCCGATATACAAATAGGTGGTCGTGGATACTTGTTCCAATATTTAGGCGATACCATATAATATCCGTCTTTTGGATTATTTTTTGAATCATCATAGTTTTTAGGCACATACAGAGAATTAAAATCAATATCATCATCGGCAATGGTTAGCTTTTTCTTTAATTTTTTCAATGATTCATCATACTCAGTATCACTAAAATCATTATTATCAAACTCCTCGTTTAACTCACTATTAAACTTATATTTTTTTAGCACGTTGCTAATATTCATAAATTGTTCTTTATTATTAAATATGTATACTAAAGCAATAAATATGATTAATAGCATAGATATCTTAATAATCGTCTTATTTTCAAAATTGCTACATATTAATGTTAATATTAACACATATGCTATGATATTATTATGGAATGCTTGTTTAGAGCTATTTAATATTAATAATATAATTAGTATGTATATTATTACTTGTATAACTTTCATTATATTATTGCATTATATTAAAAATATGGATGTTTAATAACTATAATGAACGACATATTGTTGCATAATAATATTCAATATGAGTGTGATAATAATTTTAATATACATGCCATTTCAAATATTATACGTAAAATGTCATTCATACACATAGATACATTAATTATATATGGTGGTGGGATAAGTGGTATTTCATATTTAGGTGCGATTGATGTTTTATTATGTTATAATGCACTTAATAATGTTAATAAATATTGCGGGGTGTCGGTAGGCTCATTGATTTCCTTATTGTACATAATTGGGTATACTCCATTTGACATGTTATATATATTGCAAAAAATTAATTTACCAGATGTTAAAAATATTAAAATTACTAATTTATTCTGTACATATGGATTTGATGATGGAAATCGATTAATGAATATCATATATTATTTAATAGAAAATAAACACATTTCGCGAAATATAACATTTAAAGAGTTATATGAAATGTATGGGAAAATGTTAATAATCGTGGTTACTAATATTAATAGTATGGAGCTTGAGTACATGTCATATATAGATAATCCAAATATGAGTATATGCCAAGCTATTCGTATGTCAATATCAGTGCCATTTATGTTTTCGCCATGCATATACAATGATAATATGTATGTTGATGGTATGTTGTTAAATATGTGCAAATTTCCATGTTATCATTTCGAACGCGAAAATGCAATTGAACTTAAGTTAACAAATTCACAATATAATATTAGTATTAATTCAATGAATGATTATATATGCAGGATCATTAGTTGCATATGCTCTAACACAAAAAATAGCGATTGTGCTATACAAATTAATATAAATACAGATATGCAGTTTTTTTTAAATTTCAGCATATGTAGCAATGACATATTACAATATTATAAACTTGGATATGATTATGCGATCATATGTTTAAATAAGTATATCTGGAGCGATCGGAAAAATTGATTATATTTCGATATAGTACATAATCACATAATCACATAATCACATAATTACATAATAATATAATTTAAATATACAATGATGAATCAACAACAGCATAACTTCATACATAATATATATAACCAACTTGTTACATTATTGTTAGATATTAAACATACTCAATTGAATCGCAATGAATTAGACCCTGAAAATATGTTTCTTATTGATACAATGAGCAAAGTATTTCCAATTATAGAAAGTATATACGGAAATAATGGCAAATCTATACATGCATTGTTGAATAAATATAAAGGTGTTGAAGATATCGATATCACCGTTAAATACTTAAATAGTTCATCAGACGATGATAAGAAAGAACATAAACAACAACAAGAAGAAACAAACAGCAATAAGCATACCACCGATGATAAATTTTATGCAACGCAATCTGATAATGGTGATAATAGTAACACCCCATACGAACCAGAACCACATCCGACATTTAACATTGTCGAAATATCTAAAACAAAACTAACAGAATATTGTAGTAACGCGACATGCTGGTATGATTTGGAACTAGATTAAGTTAACTAATTCGTTTATATAAATAATATAAACAAATTATTTGATGGATATATTTTTAAGAATATTTTTATATTATATATGTATTTGTTATGTTTCCGATATCATTACAATATAAGTACAAAAAATATAAATACATATATACAAAATTACTATATGAAGGTAGCCCCATTTTCACCATATCTACCTTATTTAGCGAACCGTTCATTTCACATGTAAAAAAATACATTGTTCCGTTATTAGATAGTGAATTTGAAACGGTGGTATATGCACTGTAACAATTAACGGTTATCAATTCAAGCAATCTGGTTATGTTGATCCGCAATATGGAAATATTTTATGGCACTTTAAAAAATACGAAGATATCCCACCAAATCAACTACTATGGCATACTCATCCTGGTAATAGATTTACAGCCTCATGTTTAAAAAATGACCACGAGCCAATTAGTGGAGCTGATATCGAAGTATTAATAAATATATATGAATCGCAGCGAACCCCTTTCGGAATTGCTGTCGAAAAAAATGGTTTTTGGATATATCACATAATTCCGGGGGCAGATATACATTCCGAATTATCAAAATTAAACGAGTTAAGTATTGTCGATATTATGGAATTATTCGGCACGGCACTTGTATTTAAGGAACATACAATTCCGCCTGAATTAGTAAAAAGGTATAATTTAAATAATATCGAAACAGTAAGTGATTATGTAACTATATTTGCTCATTTTTTTCGACACTGGCTTAATTTAACATTTGTTTCATTTAATGATAACTAATAAATAATGCATCATAATAAATAACGCATATATCACATCTGAATTTTTTAATTAAATTTCAGCTAAATTATTTTTATACCATACCTTTTTTATGATATTACAATAAAAAATGAAATTAATACATATTGTAAATGTATTATGTATCAATTATATTAATATTAAATGTCGCAATAATGATAACAATTGTTCATCACGCAACGAACATTATTATATTAATATGTGTAATAATATACATACATATTACACACAATGAATATGATAAGGACAAATGCATTTACGTATGCATATCAATTGGTATTTATATAGTCGCACATTTGATAATATATGTTATTTATTACGTAATTAAGCGATATAATACAAAACGACCATTAAATACACAGTGTCGATCGAGCATTGATAACAATATGTCTGATTTGTTTAGCTTTACTATAAATGAACACGGTACAATCATTGATATATTTGGCGACATTGGTTTTTTGAACGTGTCGCATGATAATATGATCAACACTAATATAATAGATTATTTAACTGCAAATGGTAAACATGAGTTCGATGCGATATTGCATAATAATGAAGCAATTGCAAATAGAATTACGTTCGATCAATGCGATCAACAAACATGTACTAATATTATTATAACAACATGTACGCAAAACTACATATATTGTGAATATATCAATCGAATAATATTTCCACATATTGTGTATTATTTTAAAATGAACAATGGATACATAAAATGCATATCACATGCATATATAAAGTCATGTGCACGCAAATCAGTGGATCGTCGTAGTACAATTGACCAATTTACAAGTGGATTGTATCCACAAAAGACATATATGGAAGTATTCGAAGATGTTTATTATACAGTAATTAATGGAAATATAACAAATGTCGAAGGTAATATACCGGCATTATATAATGGTCACGTTAACGTATCATTATATATGCCATTTAACATGCTATTTACTGAAAACATGTATTTCGATAAAAATAATACATATTCTATCATAAAACTACCAAACGAAAAACAAATAAAAGAAGATCGATTATCGGAGCATGATATTATTTATATTAAACATTCTAAATATATTCTACACCGTAACATACTAACCGACATGATTTGCCATGATATCCAAAACGAACTAAATATAATCACGCATGCCCTTGAATATTATATCGATAACGACGACCAATGTATGCACAGTATGTCGTCGTTGGATGTTGGTAAATACCCAAACAGTATACGGTGCTCTCCTGTAGTATCGCCCACAATTGATCCATTAATAATATTACAATCACCACATAAAACAGAATCTGTCCGCGCAAATTTGGATATAGATGTATTTACAAAAACAAAAAAAATAGGTTATTTATGTAACGCGTGTGATAATGTATCACGACTTGTCAATGATATTAAATACATTGATTTGACAAAAAAATTAACAATGCATAACGAAGATGATATAAATATACGAGATTATGTAAGCGAAATAGTTGATTATTGCAATGATTTTCATAACATTAAAAAAGACGTACATATCATATTTATATGTGCGTATAACGACCACATTGTACGAATTGATAAACACAGGTTACGGCAATTATTAATTAATTTTATATCAAATTCAGTAAAGTATACCGATACCGGATATATTAAAGTAGATATAACACACATTACAACTAATATTGGTGTATCACGTATACATTTCGAGATTACTGATACAGGATGCGGAATATCACAAGACGATATATTAAAACTACACAGTGGTACATGTTATTCGGTTTTACCAAAACACAATAAACCAGGATCTGGATTAGGTGTTGCAATAAGCACACATATAATAAAACAAATGAATGGTAGTATACAAATAACAAGCGATAATAAAACATACACTAAAATCAAATTTAACATAATTGCAAAGTTAATTGAACAAATCGATTTGCCTATTAATTGTTCGAATGCAATTAAACCAATCACATATACACATTACAATATATTGATTATCGATGATTCCGAAATTAATTGTGTTATGCTACAACAAGTTATAAATAATGTATTGCGCGATTATGACATAATATGTAATTATGCGACAACATATTCTAAATTTATTAAAATGTTCAATGATGTCAACATACAATATAACATAATATTCGTTGATATGTTAATGCCACATAAAAATGGCATTGAAATAGTACATTATATACGAAAAATAGAACAAAATATGCAATTGAATGCATGTTGTGTAATAGGTGTATCGGGCGATGCTGATTATAAACAATCAGCATTACAAGCTGGTATGGATAAATATTTAACAAAACCAATAAAAAAAGCAGATTTAATAAAAATATTTAAATGTACATATTAAATGGTAAATCGTTGCTATATTTAATGTGTATTTTCTCAATATTGTCTCTTGATAATTCATATGGAAATTTTAATTTATTTAAATTCATTAACTTTTCCATATTTAGTCTATATAACATTTGTTCTATTGCTTTTTCAATCGGTCGTATACCATCGCTCATGCGTGGAGATACTATATTAACTAAATATTGCAACCCATCATTTGTAATAATAATATCGTCTTTTGATATTCCTATATTTTTCACTGTTTTTGGAAATATATAATCTCTTGCTATGTTTATTTTATCGGTTATTGTATAATTGTCTACATTAACGAGTGTAATTCGATCCAATAATACATTATCTATAACACTTGCGTCATTTAGTGATAATATTATAAATAATTTAGATAAATCTATAGGAATGTCCGATAAGTACATATCTCTAAATTCGTGATTTTGCGAATAATCAAGCACATGTAATAATGTCGATACGACCTCTTTACCATTATGATCACTGTTACATAATTTATCAAACTCATCGAGAAATAATATGCCATTCAATATACCTATTTTGCATAATGATTCGGCTATTAATCCTGGTTTTGATCCAACATACGTATAATCATGTCCAATTAATGTATGCGAGTCTTTTAATCCACCCAATGATATTTGCTCGAATGGTATATCGAGAGATATCGATAATGCTCGACATAATGCGGTTTTACCAACTCCAGGCTCACCAACAAATGCCAATAATTTTTTATTACCATCTTTATTTGAGTACATTGATGCTAATATTTCCAATATCCTTTGTTTTGGTTTTTCCATTCCATATAATTCTTTGTCCAAATTTACTTTTATTGAGTTCAAAGAGGCGAGAATATCCGAACCAAATACATTTTTGCACATAGTTGGTATTTGTAAAGAATATTTTATCCATTGCTTTAGTTTTTCAGAATCATCATCTGTTGAGTATCGCATTTGTTTAAACTTGTTAAATATTATTTTTTTTATATTATTTGATTGATTAGAATGTATAATATTTTGTAACATGTTTGTGTGCGTTGGTATGCTGTTTTCTAAACTACTTAATATCGTTTTTTCATATGCATTTAATGCTTTGTTGCTGTTAATTATGCTGTGTAAATTTCTTTTTATTGTTAAATATTCTTCCGAATTAGGATAATATTCCTTCAATAAATTAAATTGTTCCATTAAATATATTTGTTCTTCTTTCGATGTAGAGTTATTTATTATATCATATTCGGATATGAGTCTATTTACAATATCATTATTCAGCTCTGTAACTTCGCATTTTTCTTCATCACTCAATAAATTATTTTCGAAATTATGTATCCATGTCATTATTTTGTTTTTCAAATTATCATACTCTATCATACTATCATCGTAATTGCAAAGTAAACAATATTGCTTTAATAGCCACAATTTATTAACATCCGATGTGTTTAAATTTAATATATAATCGTCAGTCAAATGCAATTTACCAGTATTTGCTTCGAATCGTTTTATATTTCCTAATAAATCATTATCATCTTCGCTTGCTTCACTTGTTTCACTTGTTTCACTTGCTTCACTTGCTTCACTTGCTTCACTTGCTTCACTTTGTTTGCTTTCGTCGCTGATCGATCCATCTATTTTTATTTCATCTTCATTTTGTTCACTATCGCTATCATTTATTTTATTGTGTTTTCCAGCAGATATTTTCCGATTACTTGTATTATTACTATTAATAATTACTTTTTTATTTATTCGCAAAGATTTATTATCGTTCCGCATTCCGCGCGTCATAATACCACTGTTTAACTTTTTCTTTTTATTAGCATATTGAGTATTGCCACCGCATCTTTTTTTATTACATGATGTATTGTTTATGGGTTCGCTATCTGAATCTGACATTTTTATATAATTCATTAATAATTAATTAATTGGCAAAATAATTAATTGTTAATTAGCTATTGACAAAATACGTACCGCGTAACGCACACATGTCATAACGTACGCACTCCATATAGTCGTCATAAGAATCATTATTCGGAATCTTTAATTTCATTTTATGATCTTTTCTTGAAAACTGAATATGTGGTGTGCTAAGTACCAATATAGGACATTTAATAAAACGATCTATCAATACTCGGCTAATTGTATAATTTTTGCATTGATAATACGTATATTTGTCCAAATGTTTAATATATTTTGTATCTAAATCACTTAATTGAATATTAATATATATTGGTGATGTTGCGAATGAATACCAATCAACCCAAAACTCTGTTAACATATTAACATCCATACAATACACATCAATATCGCAATTTTTCGATAAACAGTACAAAAAGCTTAACTTTGCAATGCTAATTAATGAATAATATTCACGATTAGTCATGCCTTTATACATAGCATGTCCAGCAATATAAAGTTTAGACATCGAGCATAAATTCGTTTTCCACAAGCCATTAAAATAAATAAATTCATCAGATGACGTATTTGTTGTCCACGGGCAATCAACATGTTGGTATGCCTTAGGTGGATCACTCAATATTTGGCTATTGCGTATATCTATATTAACGATTGTATAAGAATGATTATTATTGTCGTATATTGTTACCTGTGTGTCGTGTGGAAATAATTCATCAATTGTACCGGTTAATTGAATGATTAAATTTAGACATATGCCTATATTTGACGAGTTACTAGAAGTGATGATACATGCGCCACTGTCTTTTAGCTCATGAACTAGCTTTAATTGTAAATGCAATTGTTGAATATATACGTCGGATATAATCGCCCTGTATACTGTATTATAAGATAATATCAGCTTTATCTTTTCTAGTTCGAACGGGAGTAAAAAAGTTAGAACATGTTTGAATATATCATCGGCTTGTCCATTTATTACGTACTCTCCAAGCGTACGCAACGCAAGATACCATGTAATCGTTGATTTATAATTATGTACACATTCATTGACCATCTCATCTAACATAGTTGCATACTTTTCTCGATTTAATGTATCGATATCAATTGCGGATTGCTTTTGTTGCAACATAAACTCGGAATAAGGTTGTAGAGTTACTAGTTTTTTTAGACGAGTTTGCGTTCCAATAATAGATGTGTTTAAGTGTAAACGATTATCAATATGGCGTACTTTCTCAACAACATCCGTAATATATGACGGTATTTTTACATCATTGTGTGAAATTGGTTGTATTTTATATATTGGTGGTGATAATGCATCAACAAAAATAGGATCAAGGGTTCCATATGTGCACTTCAATAATGCTAATTCATATTCATATGTGCATTTTAACATGTCATTTAAGCAGGCTTTCACCGACTCATTAGTTATTATTCCGCTAAACATTGTTTTTAATTACGTTAAAATGAATTAATAATATGTGATTTGGCGCATACTTATTATTAATTCAATTTTTTATAAAAATTTACTTAATAATAAGTATATGTATTCATATATGACAGTACAGTCCTATAAATATGTAATTATTAATAATAAATTGTTATCGTATCAATTACTTGATATAGTTGTTTATAGGGACGATCCAAATACATCCAAAAAAATGCTGTAATTGTTCGACACAACTTCGAACATGTTGTGAAAAAAAATAAATTAAAAAGGAATAAACATTATCGTTTAATGGTATGTAAAAAATGTTCATATAATGGTAATAATATTGGGCGTTCCGAAAACACAAGTCCAATATATTTAACCCGTGATATGAACGCGTGCAAAAATATGTTAAATATTATTAAACATATGTTCAACAATGACATGAAAAGACCATTCCAATTTACGCGTACAAATGATAAAATAAAACGATGTACAAAAAGTGAAATATTCGATCAAATACGCAATATATCGACAACAATTGCGGTTACTCCTGTACAATAAATGGAGAAAAATCCGCACGCTTGCGGAGTATCAATACGAAGTATTGATGCTTCCTATTCACAGTTATAAGATTTGTTTAAATATACTGTTGTATATGCATTATATTGCATTGTAATTCGACAAATATTTACTGGACCGTCCTATATGAGTTTATGTAATATTATTGAATGTACTGTAATGTATGTTACTAACCATGCTACATTATATTTTATATAATGTAGCATAATCAATACTGTTACGATTTGTGGACATGTCCGGATAACTCGTCTTGTCGACACTGCAATAAGCATGGCTTATGTTTCTTAACCATGTCATACGCTCTATTGGTTTGTTTTCTTTTCGGACTGTTACGCATTTTAAGCATTTCGTCGAATGCCTGTTCAAAATATCGTCCATCTGTCGACAAATTCTTACGAATATACCGTATTACAATTTCACATGGGCGATTACACGCTCCACATAAAGTAGTGCCGTATGAAATACGATTCATGCATTCGACGGTCGAGCATTGTATGCCGTGCTTAAAACAGTTATCATATGGGTAAGCGGATCGCTCGACACAACCAGGGATTGCACACGTTTGCACAGACAATATGCTACATTTATCGTGTGCTTCACGGCTGTAGCCCTCGAACTTCGCCAGAATGTTCTTAACTTGTTGTCTAATCAACTCATACTCGTGCACAGACAGATAGTTCAACGATAATGATTTAATCAACCCATTTGATAATTGATGCGTCGGTATAATCGATCTTACGTAACATGTCCAGCATAATTTCGAACCGGTAAGTGCAATATACGGGCAGTTTACACATATCGTGCGCGAGCGTATCGAACATTCGCAATAAGGGTTGTACTCAATATCACGATATCGCTGGCCAGTGGGTTCCATACGCAGTTAATAAATCAACTACTTAATTTGAATTCGTTAAAATGAATTGCATTAATATACATATACATTATTGTGATTAATAATTCAATTTTTATACCACATAAAAATCGATCTATTAATTCTTATATTTTTCATAAAATTTATCATGTGTCATCACTAATATATTTTTATCTTTTGCTTGCTTAATTTTACTTGAATTATTATCTTTATCACAAATTACTAAATTTGCTTTTTTAGTTAGACTATCTTCGACACGACCGCCATTATTGATAATAAATTGTTTTAGTGCATCACTTCTAAATCCAGTAAATACAGCAACAACATCTTTGCATATGGTTGAATTAATATTGTCGTTTGATTGATTTTGCAATGATCTTAATTTGATGTATTTTTGTATTCGTTCATAAAACCTCTTAAACGGAGCTATCCCAGCTATAAATTTATTAATTGTTTTATTATCAAACCCATCTATTTTTTTTAATTCGACATATATATCATCGGTGTCAATATCTAATATATTTGATATATTATTAACAACACTCGCGATCATTTTAATTCCAATACCACGTCCAAATAATTGACTGGCTGTCATAAGCGTATGTAGTTTTATATTTTGTAATGTTGTATGTATGCTGCTATGTATTTTTGTTGCGGATGTTGCGGATAGCCCGTCTATTTTACACATATCATCAATAGATAATTCTAGTATTTTTCGTATGGAATTAAACCCATTGTTTACAAATTTAGTTACTAATCCAATGCTTACATATTTAGCATTAATGGTTCTAAAAAAAAATGTTAATTGTTTTATCAACTGTTCTTTACTATCGTCCGTAATGATTATATCGACGTTATTATCGGACCATTTATAATTTACATCTGTAGGTAGTTCAGCTATTGTAGATGATATTATTTTTTGTATGTATGGTATTACGTCACCGCTTTTAATAATTTTTATAACAGATCCTTTACCCAATTTATTATCAACTATATACTTGGCGTTATGCGCAGTAGCATATTTTATAGTAGTTCCATCAATAACAACATCATCAACTAACACTTTTGGTTTAATATATCCATCCTTGGACACACTCCATACTATTTTTTTAACAATTGTTTGCAATGATTGTAATAAACTATTATTTTTAAATGCAAATGCATAATCCGGATTCGTATTAATTGGTGTTTTATGTATCTGCGATGAGTCTTCGATAACTATACCATCTATATCGTAATTACTATGTTGCTTTCTTTCTATTAATATATTATTCAATATTTGCTCATTAATATTATTATGTATGCTATGGTGTACGATGTGTGCGTTGATTTGTTTTAACACGGCCATTTGTTGTGATTTGTTTAATGATGGATGTATGATAGTATATGCCAAAAATATAATGTTATTTTGCAATTTGGTTTTTTTTTTCGAATTAATTACTGATGATATCGCATTTCTTAAATTGGAATAACCGTCGATATTTATGTTTTTGCTAAATACTAACTCACCACGAATTACAAACTCGTATTTATTACCATAATTTAAATCAAGCTTTAGTATATTTTTTTTTACACCGCTAATCCATTTAATGTAATCAATATATTTATTTATATTGCGTCCATATGTACCATTACCGCGTGTATATAAGTTTATGTTGTTGTCATTTAGATCAATACATAATAATCCAGAAACACCGTCTATTTTATCGGAAATAACATATGGACCAGTGCTGTATTTATCGATCCATTTGTTTATATCGTGCGAGCTTTTAACTTTATCTAAACTACCCATATAATAAGGTAGTTTGATTTTTGTATCATTGATTACTTCTGCACCAACATGTGATAAAAAAACGCTATTAGGATATCTTGCGGTTAACTCGTCCAATAAACCGTCATAAACATCATCAGATACAATGCTTTTACCATTATGATATTGTGTCGAATAATATTCTAATATTCGCTCCAATTCCCTTTGTGTGCGTTGCTTTGCCATGTTGTTATATTTACATAGTTAGTTAAAACGCAATTATTTAAGCGATCAATTTTATTGAAAATGCGTCATAATTCTGTAAACATATATGTAGATGTTATAAAATATGCTCGTTATGGGTATTAAAAAATTGATAAATACACATTATATATATCAACTTAAACAAATAAGATATAAACATTATATAAACTAATTTCAATTCATTTTACACATATGTCTAAGGATAATAAAGCGGATAAGGCAGATAAGGCAGATAAGGCAGATAAGGCAGATAAATCGGATAAATCGGATAAATCGGATAAAGTAGATAAGGCGACCGATAAGGTGGTCGAAAAAGTAGATAAAAAGATTAATAAAAAGCAAAAAGATATAGATATATACGACGAGCCTAAAATCGAACAAAAACTCGAACCGGTCAACGATACCGTAAATAAACAAGAAAGCAAGAGCGTTGTTCAATTCGATAGAGATCAAATTAAGGCAAAGGGAAATGAACAAATCGCGCGTATGAAAACCACTGATATAATTAAGTATTTGATTTACCGCGCGGAAGATGAAACGGATCCAAATCCAATTGTTAAAAGTGGCGCTATGTTTGTTTTACGAAAACTATATAATGAAAGAACGACACCACGCAGATATAATACGTTTAATCCTGGAATGACTCAGCGAGGGCGTGGTGGATATAGAGGTGGATTTAATGCGCCATTTAACCACAACATACGACCATCGTAATAAATCGATTGATTAATTATTATAAAATTATAATTAATCAAACAATTGAAATTATTAAATCAATATATTGTTCATAATATATTATTAATTCATTTTAACGAATTCAAATTAACCACTAAGTATGAGTAACGGAACTGTATCTACTAAGAGATACATTGGATCCATATGCATAGATAGTCCACGTGATTTTTACGCCTATTGCGAAGAACTACACAGTATGCTACAACGAGTGCATGTACGGAAGAGGCAATGTAAACTAAAGCACAAACAGCTGATTTTGCAATTTACACTAAGGTGTCGACCGGCGAATCCGTATAGACGAACACACGTGCCGAAGAGATATGAACTGAATGTGTTCGTGCAAATAATAGAAACGTATGAACTGACGCTACGTGGGCAATCGAAACAACTACAACCATATACACCACTATTGATTACGTGGTACTCGAATGAACCGACGCAGACGACACAGCAGTTAGCTTGTGACGGCGGTTGTGACGGTTGCAACGGAACGGGTAATATCGACATCGATTCCATGTTCATGAATGATTACACGTGTGTAAGTATTGGCTTGGACGGCGACCCTTCAATATCAGTACCAATACATTACAGGGTATATGTGCATAATGAAACCAATCATAGCTCTATTACATTGACGTTGACTAATACTACACCCTGGGTTGTTTATTGTTCGTCTTTTAGTACACCGCATGGTATTGAGTTCCCCGATGGTAATTTTGGAATTATTATACAACCTCGACAACAAGTCGTCGTTAATATAATATATAACCGCATGCTAACATGCGAATATTGTGTGAACCTGCCGGGAACATGCGAATGGTGTACGAAAATGCCGGTAATAATCAGTTGTAGAGTCAGGTACAGCCGTTTCAACGTACCAGACATGATTATACCGATCTGCAATTTATGGTAAGATATCGTCAATATAACATTATTACATTGGCGATATTTATATTATGTAAACAATACATATAACATGGAGTGCGATCAAGCGTTAATTGTAACAATAATTTTATTCATTATATTGGCGTTCAGCTTATCAATATCAATATCATCATCACTTGCCGTGGAAAGAGAATGCATACTGAAATATAAATCAAGTGAAGAATAATATCACACAATATAATATATGTGATGTCAACATATCCGAAATACAACGATAAAAAATTCAACAGAAAAGTATATGGGATTTTTAAAAAACATAAATCAAGCAATATCCATAAAACATTTAAAGAAGTATGTTACCCTAAAGAATTTAATCTACAACCACAGCAATTATTTATGCCGTCATTTATAGCTCCAAATACACCTTATCGGAATATATTGTTATTCCACGGTATTGGTTCAGGTAAAACATGCACAGCAATAAGAATATGTGAAAAATGGAAAAATCGTAAAAAAATAATAGTTGTACTACCGTCGTCGTTGATAAATAATTTCAAGGATGAAATTATTAGTCAATGTACAAATAATGAATATGTTACACCAGATCAACACAAGCAGTTAAAAAACGGTAATTTAAACAAACATGTGATCAATACAATATACGATAAAATAAATAAGTATTACACAATATATTCATACAATAAATTCACGCAATTAATAAGCAATCGTAAAATAAATCTCAAAAACACATTATTAGTAATTGACGAGATCCAAAACATGGTTTCTGAGCACGGAAGTTATTATAAGTTACTATATAATTTAATTAAAAAAAATACATCAGGTTTAATAACCGTATTATTATCAGCAACACCAATGTTCGATAAGCCTTCCGAAATATCACTAATAATTAATTTATTAAATCCAAAAATAAATATGCCAATTGGTACTGATTTTAATAACACTTTTATATCATCTAAATTAATAAATGGAAAATATAAATACAATATCAATAATGAAAAAATGTTTAGAGATATGATTCGCGGATTTATATCTCATTATAACGGTGCTCCTAAATTTACATATCCAAAAAAGAACTTAAAATATGTACACTGTTATATGTCAGATTATCAATACAAATATTATGAAAAAGTAAATATAATCAATGCGGATAGTGAAAACAACGGTATGTTGTATTCAAATCGCATATTTAAGAATGGTGATTATATTGATATTCCAAATAATTTTTATATAGGTGCGCGTATTGTTTCTAATATAGTATTTCCAGGTATTGGAATAGGTGATAAAGGATTTAAAACAATGTTTCGTGGTAAATCCAATTTATCGAAGCTTGGTAAATTTTCTTCAAAGTTTTACAAATTGTTAAAATACGTTAAAAGTTCGAATGGAACCGTATTTATATATTCTAATTTCACTCAATACGGTGGGCTAAAAACAATAGCTACATTGCTAGAATGCATTGGATACAAAAATTTCGCTAAACATGGTATCGGTAAAAAAAGATATGCTATATGGTCAGGCGATGAAAGTAATACATATAAGAACAGAATAAAAACAGTGTTCAATGACATACTTAATTTAAAAGGAAATATGCTAAAAATTATACTAGGTTCATTGGCGATTAAAGAGGGAGTTACTTTATTACGTGTGCGCGACGTACATATAATGGAACCGTATTGGAACTTTTCAAGAATCGATCAGATAGTCGGGAGAGCAGTTCGATTTTGTTCGCATAAAGAATTGTTACAAAAAGAAAGATATGTAAATGTATACATATATATCGCAAAAACTCCGAAGTATATAAAGCGCCAAACTATAGATGAATACGTACATGAAATAGCATGTAGTAAAAATAACCTTATTAAATCATTCGAGAAAATATTAAAGGAAGAGTCTATCGATTGTCGATTAAATAATAAAGACACGCATATTAAATGCAAATGATTAATTTGTTTAATATAACTTAAATTTATATTAAACAAATATATATGGAATGTTTAGTAAATAGGGACTGTCTAGTAAATAAGTTATTTGTTTATATTATGTATTAATAGTATAATATAAACAAATAAATATATATACGTTAGGGGATAGTATAGTATATTTGTTCATTACAAAATTTATAAATATATGGCATTTATCATACATATTTGTTATTAATTAACAACGAATATGTAATAATATAAAAGATAAATAAACAAAATTATAAAATA
>Ga0233431_1001323_pt1 | contig 43718 bp, 39 predicted proteins | sample SI_118_April2016_FD_179867 | JGI IMG/M metagenome (GOLD analysis project Ga0233431, IMG submission 179867) | Seawater microbial communities from Saanich Inlet, British Columbia, Canada - SI_118_April2016_200_MG | ecosystem: Environmental > Aquatic > Marine > Inlet | place: Canada: British... | reverse complement strand
CAATAATAACAATTACATCTTGCACTAATAGAACTCCAAGCATAATTCGTCCATGAAGTGTATCTAGCTCTTTTTTATCTGAGAGCATTTTAATTACAACAAGTGTAGAACTGAAAGCAAGAATTAATCCAATGTATATACTTTCCATTTGATTAAATCCAAAAAAGCCAGCAACAAGATATCCTAAAAGAGTAACTGCTCCAACTTCTGCTAAACCAATTATTCCTGCACTAACTCCAACTTTCTTAAGTCGATCTGCGCTAAGTTCTAAACCTACAACAAACAAAAGAAGTGCGATACCAAGCTCACCAATTGTTTTGACAAACTCAACATTTTGAATTAATTTAAAACCAAATGGACCAATAATTATTCCACCAATAATATATGCAAGTATAGCAGGTTGTTTTAGATATTTAGCAATAATACCAATACTAGCAGCAATAATAATGATAATAGATAGATCTAATAGTATTGCATCCATTTTAAACTATATGCTTCGGTGTATAAATAATTTACTCAAAGAATTAATTGTGATATATGTCCGATATGTTTTCTTCTAATTTATCTAGGAAAGTTTCATAAGGCGTATCTGGAGATATTTTATTCATTATATCGCATGCATTAATTAGTATAGTTGTTGTAATTGAATTCTGACCCTCATCTACATAATCTGTATCTATTGGTCTATAATCTATTAAAACATATTTTCTAAATTTATCAATAAATGGTTTAACTTGACCAACAGTTCTTCCTTCAAAAACATCTAAACTATATACAATATCTTGTAATGAATTTATGTTTAATGAAGGATAAACTTCTTCTTCAGATAATTCATTAACCCATATTATAAAATTATGACTATATACACTTTTGGGATTATGAATATCACTATATTTGAATGATCCAACTTCATCTGCATTTAATACTGTATCTCCTGTGTAAACTGTTATGTCTTCTTGATTTTCATCAACTCTGAGATATATATTTGGAGGTAATTTTCCATTTTTCTTTAATTTAGCGTAATTGAGTAATAATTCTTTATATCCAAAGCGTTGTATGTCAAGTATATCTTCTTCTTTTATAGCATCCTTGCCTTTACCTGTAAATATCCAATTACATCCATCCATATACTAAATATTATATACAACTTAAAAAGAATTATCCTTCTGTAAGATACTATTTACTCAATTAAACTATCTATTAAAAATCTAAAACCTTAGCCAATGTATGAAGCAAAAAATATTAGATCTAATTAAGCAACTTGGTCCTATGTTGCCTGTTGAAATAAGTAGCAAAATCGGTGTTGATAGTTTTATGGCCAAAGCTTTTCTAATGGAGCTAGTTGAAGAAGGAAAAATCAGCCAAAGTAAAGAAAAACTTGCTGAGTCACCCATGTATTATTTACTTGGTCAAGAGAGACAAGTAGTTATGAAAATGGAAAACATTAAGCAACAACATAGTAAAACTGCTAGAACTTATGCACCAACATCTGTTAGTGAAGATCCTGAAGTGCAAGCAAAGCGAGAAGCATTTGCTATAAGATTAGCAGAGATTCAAGCAAAAGAGCAACAGAGAAAAACTATGTCTGCACCACAACCAAGACCCTTAACTAAAATTTCACCAAGCAAATCAAAAGATTTGCGTGTCCACGCTGAACAAAGTTCAGCTCGGAATCCTCAACATGTTTACAAACCACAACTATCACCTCATCCAAAACATATTCCATTTTCACCTAAATCTACTTTTCCACATTCACCAATAAATCCAGTTTCTATGCCCGATTTTAAATCAGAACCTGAACCAGAATATACGCCAGAAGCAGAAAGAACTTTTATTGACAAAGCAATGGACTGGCTAAAAATGGAAGGATATGAAATTGTAGAAGAAATCAATGCAAAGAAAACTGAAATGGAGTTGTTAGTAAAAGTTTATACAGACTTTGGCAAAGTCAATTTTTATATGAAAATTAAGCAGAAAAAGACAATTACTGAAGCAGATTTAATGGCAGTTTATGCCGGAGCAATGGAGCAAAAGTGCCCTGCGGTTCTTATAACAAATGGTAAGCTTTCTAAGTCTGCAGATAATTTCCTAGAAGAAAAAGGCTGGATTGTAAAGGTTAAGCAACTATAGTTACTTTTTTTAGTTAAATCAATAGATTTGCCAATATAGTTCTTTTTACTATGTTCAAAAACTATATAAACCAAAGTTCTGAGTTCTAATTATAGCGGGATAGGGCAGTCTGGAGTGCCCGCCGGAGAAAGTAAGTGTTAATAAATTCTTATTTTCGGCGAAGCTCATAACCCGGAGGCCGTTGGTTCAAAACGAATGAAGTTTGTTTTAGACGAACTTGTTCGATGTAAATCCATCTCCCGCTATCATGTTCTTTACTTTATTTAGTGTAGCTTTAGCGCTCACAGTTTTTACAGTTATCAAAATACGCACCAAAAACATCGTCAAAGTTGCCGCTAATTCTCACCGTTATTTGGCATATTCTTTGTTAATTTATCAAAGTTAATAAACCGCATACATAACCTTTATATTATGTAATCTCATAACAAATTACATAAGTAATTACATATCGGTTTACGTAACAAATTACCTATGTAATAACTTATGGAATTCCATAAAAATGAGTAAAAAAAACGACTACAGAGACAGAATTTTGAATTTTCTAAATAAAGGTAAAGTCGTTACTACAACTGAAGTAGCTGAGCGGTTTAAACTTTCTTGGAACACTGCTGAAAAGTGTTTATTAGAAATAGCTCTAGAAGGCAAGGCTACTCGAATGAAAAAAGCAGGAGTAAATCTTTGGGTGTATAATGGAAAATAGACAACATGTTCAGAAATGGATAGTACCAGTTGTTCTATTATTAATTAGTGTGCTATATATCACCACACCAGGTGGATATATAACTGGCATGACAATTGCAGACATGTCTTCAGAATATGAGAACTCAATAATTATTACTGCAACATCTTTGGACGAAGTTATTACACAAGCAATTACCTTTGGCGAACATAAATCCCCAACATGTATAGAAGCAATTGTAGTATATACAACAGATGGCAAACAGATTGATTTTGAAACTCGGAATGAGGTTTATGAAAATGACACTCTGTGTTTGAGTGCAGATGTTATATTTAATAATGTGATTTATGAATCTCCTATTAATGAAATACCTGAACCTGAGTTTGAAGTCCCAGAACCAGAAGAACAAATAGAAGAACCAGAGTTTGATATACCTGAACCAGCGCAACCTATTGAAGAAATCCCACCAACTGAAGAACCAATAGCTGAAGAAGAAATTCCACCAGAATCAGAACCGTCTGTTGAAGAACCAATTGAAGAACCAATTGAAGAACCAATTGAAGAACCAATTGAAGAAACACCATCAGAGACTACAGAAGAAATTGTAGAAGAATCTATTGAAGAAACTACTGAACCAGAATCTGCACCAGATTCCGTAGAAGAATCAGCTCCAGAACCTATATTTGAAGTTACTGGCAGCGCAATAACTGGAGCAGTTAGCGGCCTGATTCCTGAAGGCGAAGGAGCAGAAACAATTAATTACATCATATTATATGGCAATCTTCCAGAGCAAATTGAAGAGACTGAAATTCAAGTTCGAACACTACAATTAGAAGCAGAGATATTTAATCCAGTTGAATGGGAAATCACAGTTAATCCAGAAGGAGATATAAAAGAAATAATACTTGATGTTCCTGTTGAAGCAGAAGATATTGAAGTTGATAAGATTGAACCTCAAAGTTTTGTTGTTGCTGTAGAAAACTCAACAGCAGAACCATTACCTGTTCCAGAATTCTTAGTTAAGGAAGAATCTGAGAGTAAGGTTCTTATAGTTACTGAAAATTTAACTACTGAAGATAAATTAGTTATTACATACCAGACACCTGCACCAACAACGACAGAGGAATCAACTGAAACTGGAAAGCGAGTAACGGTATCTTCAGACTTACATTATAATAATATCTTAACTTACACAACACTCGATACACCCGCTGAAGCAGAAACAATTAAATTATATTGGCTACAAGATGGCAAGAGAGTAGATGTAACAGATAGCACAGAAGTTGAACTATTTAAGATTGATAATAATAAAGATGGATTAGTCGAGTATCTTGAGTGGGTAACGCCACATACATCAGACCAGATTTTTGAGATTGACTGGGCATACCCACGTTCACAGACAAATCAGACACTTTATTTACCTTTTGACGAAGGAACTGGAACAATTACATATGATTTATCTGGCGCAGGAAATGACGGAACTATTCAGGGAGCTACCTGGTCTTCAGGATATAGCGGTAATGCCTTAGACTTTGACGGAACAGACGACCGTGTGGATATAAATAATACTTATGGCATATTTGATGGAACATATAATTTCACAATAGCGATGTGGGCTAAATTTGATAGTAAAGATGCCGCTGCAAATCTAATAACTTTTGAAAAAGAAAATATGGTAAGAATTACTTATTCGCTAGGTGCAGACGTAATTGTAGGATATTATGCAGTAGGTTCTTGGCAAACAATAAGCAGTGAAATATCTCCAACCATAGGTAGTTGGCAGCATATTGTTATGACATATGATTCAACAAATGGTGGAAAAATATATGTTGATGGAGAATTGAAAGGCATAAATGATACTGTTGGAACAATATTATCTGATACCGAGAGTAGTTGGATAGGTACTGCGGGTGATGGATCTAGTCAACCATTTAACGGAACAATTGATGAAGTAATAGTTTATAATTACTCACTAAGTGCAGAAGAGATAGGACACTTGTATCGCGGACAGGACCCACTTGAAGGACAGTACGGCTCAACAAGTACGCTTGACCCTACAACTCTTCTGTATCTGCCAATGGACGAGACAAATACAACAACTGTTCAAGACCATTCTACAGCACAGAATGACGCAACAAAGATGGATGGTGCTTCTGCAAGCTCAACTGCCCCACAAAGTACAACTGGTAAGTTTGGAAACGGATTAATTTTCGATGGAATTGATGACTGGGTAAATACTAGTGTAAATGTAAATCTAACAAGTGGACCGTTTAGTGTATTTACTTGGGTAAAGAACCCCTCAAACGAAAGTGGTAATTCTTATGTTATGTCAGAACCCCGAGTGATGGATCCATATTCTAGTAATTGGATTCTCGGTTTCTCAAGTGGAGGTTTATGGATAAGATCAACATCAGTTAGTGGTGAAAACGTTATTTTTGATGGTGGCTGGCATCATACAGGATTTACTTGGAACGGTACTTCCGCATATTTTTATCTTGATGGTGAATTCAAAGGTAGTGTAAGTCCAACTGGATATGATGGCGTAGGTGCTGTTAAAATAATGACTCGGGGAGACGCAACAACAACATTTGAATCTGGAACTCTTGATGAACCAATGATATTTAATCGAAGTCTTACACATACTGAAATCACAAACTTGTATCGGGGTCTAGCACCAGATTATGAAGCGTATTACTATAATCAATCTGTAACTAACTCTTTGATAACTTCAAATGAATGCATGCTTTACTATTCTATGGATGAAGCACAGGGCGGAACAATATTTGATAACTCAACATACCAGAATAATGGAACAATGGAAGGATTTGCAAATAATGACACTGCACACACAATTGAAACACACTTTTCTGGACGTAGAGGACTGGAACTAGATGGGGATAATGATAATATTATTGTAGGAGATACTAGTAGTTTAGATATACTAGAAAATATTACAATAGGCGTATGGATAAATACAAAAATAATTAATGATGATTATCATAGAATAGTTCATAAGAATGATGCCTATACTTTTAATTTGAATTCGACAGGTAGTACTATCCTTTTTTATAATTATGGTAGTAGTTATCAAGCTGAAGCGCAATCAGATATCTTAACCGTAGGTCAATGGCATTATGTTGTTGTAACAAAAGATACTGCAGATGGTGTTATATTTTATGTAGATGGTGAAAATGTCGGTACGGATACATCTGATAATGCTAAAGCGAATTTTGGTTCAAGTGCAGTAGATCTATATATTGGAATAGATGAAGATGAAACTACCCGTGCATTTAATGGAACCATCGACGAAGTTTTAATCTTCAATCGAAGCCTAACTGCCGCAGAAGTCCTACTGCTTTACAACGGAACTAGTACATATTCAACATCAATGGGCTGCGAATTCTCAGATACACAAACATTATCTGAAGCTCTAACTTGTGGAGATTTAACAATCAACTCTGGCGGAAACCTAATTGCAAATGGTTACGCTATCACTACAACCGGTGACGTAACAATCAACTCTGGCGGAACTTTGACTGGAGGAACTGCAGATCATAATTTCAATTCGCTAATAATCAACTCAGGCGGAACATATTCTGCAACTAGCGGAACAACTACAATAACTAGCGAAACTGTTGGTGGATATGCTTTAGATAATGATGGGACATTCACACACAATAATGGTTTAGTTAATCTAACTTATGCAGGTTCAACTTTAGTTGATTTACTGGGAACGTCTGGAAATCTTTATGATTTATATGTTGATACAGCAGGTGCTTGTGCTTTTACAACTAATACAATTATAGATAATGACGTTACTGTAGATAATATGGATGGAAGTCTTAAACCAACTTCAGACGCATTTACTTTAACTATTTCAGGAGACGTAACTATTAAAAATGGTGCTATTCTTGGAATAAATACTTGGACAGGTTCATCAACATTAGGTTCTTTAACAATAGAATCTGGTGGATTATTTAGAGCAACATCAGGAATAACAACAATTACAAACGAATCTGACACAGGATACGCATTTAAACATGACGGAATAATAACGGCTAATTCAGGAACATTTAATATTACAACCCCATCAACAACTCTTTTTGATGCTAATGGATCTACTAATAATTTGTATAATTTAGTAATCGCTTCTGGAAATACGGTGGAATGGAATGAAACAGCAACTATTGATAATGATTTAACTATTGATTCTGGAACATTTGTTGCTCATACAGATTCATTAGATTATACAGTAACTGGTGATGTTACGATTAATAGTCAATTAGGTAATGGTACCGAAAGTGGAACGCTTACTTTTGGTTCGCTAATAATCAACTCCGGAGGAACATATTCCGCAACATCGGGAAGAACAAACATTACAGGTGTGTCTTCAAGTGGAGAGGCAGTTACTGATGGTGGTGTGGGAACATTTACACACAATTCCGGAGATTTAGTTATATCGAGTGGTGCAGATGCAAATGTTAGCGTTACTAATAGCAACATCAATAATATATTAATTGAAAGTACGAATACGATTTATTGGGAAGGAAACCACAGATTTACTGGAAATCTTCATATTAATTCCTCTGGAAGTTTTGTACCACACTCAGCTACAGATACTCTTGAAGTAGATGGAGAGTTAGAAATCAATGAAGGTGGAACATTCGGAAAAACCTCTGCAACAGCAGATCACATATTTGGAACAATTGATTTGAATACTGGAACATATATTGCAACATCTGGAGATACAACCGCACAAAATACTGTAGCTGTTAATAATCCTTCAGGAGATTTCCAACACAATAACGGTCGATTTGTTGTTAATGGAACTGGTGCTAGATATTATGGACTTTCAAATGTAACAAACGCCTTCTATAATATTGAAATACCAACCGGAAAGAAAATTAATTTAGATAATGGACATATGGCAGTTATAAATGAGCTACAAGGTGCAGGAACCTTGCATCTATATTATAGTGCAGAAGTCCTTCTCGGAAATATTACTCAATCTGGTTTAATGAATATATCAATTGCAACTATGGCTACTAACTATCCAAATAAATTATATGGCGTAAGTAATCGTTATCCGGTAATCATGGCAAAAGATATTGCTTTTGTAGATACGCCAAATGGGCAAAATAATGAATTTGGAAACCTTGACTTTGCAACATATGATATTGCATTTACAACTCTTGGAACTGGAACTGAGCACGATGTAAACTTAGTTGGAGATATGCTTTTAGATGATTTAACTATTGGTTCAACAACAAACTTTGATATTGATGGCTATCGAGTTGAAGCTGACGGATTGATTACTAGTAGTGGAGTAATTGATTTTGGAACAGAGGGATTACTATTTGCAGATGATTTAGATATTGATGGTACTGCAACAGGAACACCTAACGCAATAGTTCTAACTGGCGCCAATGACTTCGAAGCAAACGCTGCAGGTCTTACTGCTGGCGTAAGAATGATAAATATTGGGGACAGTAATTCTGCTGCTATGATGTCTGCATTTACAGATACTGCAAATAATGCAACATTTATTGTTGGTTCTGGATTATTAAATACCGAATACAGTGGTACTGCTAGATCCCTTATGGGCGCAAATATTACGATTGCTAATGGCGGAACACTTAATGCAAGTTCCTCAACCATAACAGTTTCAGAAGACTGGAAAGCAACAGGTGGCCTAATCGGTAGACACGCTCTTGACTTTGATGGCTCAAGCGAATATGTTGAAATGCCAACTGTGCACAATCCTGCAGGTAACTTCTCCGCAGCAGTTTGGTTTAAGACTGACGATATCGATGGAGCAAGACGATTATTCTGGAGCATGGAGTTTGCAACCACAAAAGGATGGAGTTTCATAAATACAAATACTGTTGCAGGAAGATTTGGTTTCTCTTTGATGGATGATTCAAGTAATAGTGTAACTGTAAATACTATTTCTATTGCAGACCTTAATGATAGTAGATGGCACTATGCTGTAGCTACATATGAAAATGCCACAGATGGATTGAAGCTTTATGTGGATGGACGAATAATCGATACTGCAGACACAACTGGCTTAACTGGCTCATTTACCTCTTCAGATAACCTAACGATTGGACATGTTTATGTAAATCGTTATTGGAAGGGCGAAGTAGGTAGTGCTGCTATCTGGAACGAAGCATTGTCTGAGTCAGATATTCGTACTAATATGTTTACAGACTGTGCGGGTATGTCTCAATCAAATATTTGGGGTTGTTGGCAGTTTGATGAAGGAACTGGAACAACTATAGCAGATAGTATCGGAAGCAATGATGGTATCGCAAGTGCTTCTAGTATTTGGGCTGCTTCAGGAACTTTCACTGAAGGAACGTCTTATGTAAATATGACTGGAACAGGAGACCAAACTATTTATGCGGGCGGAAATAGTTTTGTTGACCTGGAAGTTGCTAATTCAGGTGCTACAGGTGTGTATTTGAATGACAGTATTACTATATCTGGAAACGTAACTATAACTGATGGCGCACTTTATGGACAGACTGCAGACCACTCTTTCGGTTCACTAACAATAAACTCTGGCGGAACATACGACGCTACAAGCGGAACAACAACAATCACAAAGGATATAGATAACTTCTACAACAACGCCGGAACGATGACACATAATAATGGAATGTTCCATTTCAAGGGCCCATCTAACCAAGCTTTTACAACAGGAAGTAGCAATTTTTATAATCTGAATATTACTTCCGCTATTTCTACAAGTCAATATATGTCTTTAAAAAATGGAAATAGTTTAAATGTTGATAATGATCTGAATGTTAGATACGGACAATTAATTCAAGATCATGATGGAACAACAACTCTTACTGTAACTGGCGATGTCGTTGTAGAAGGTTCAGGAACATTGGGCTGGTATCGTTCTGGACAGACTGATGCAGTATCCTTTGGTTCATTAACAATCAACTCAGGCGGAACATATACAGCTACAAGTGGAACAACAACAATTACAAGTGAAACTTCTAGTGGATACGCATTTGATAATGACGGTATATTCACAGACAATGATGGAAGGATAAACATAACAACTTCAGCAGATACACTAATCGATGTTGAAGGAACTTCGGGAAATCTACATAATTTAAGTATTGCTCTTGGCGCTACCAATACAGCAATACTTACAACTAATTTATCTGTAAGCGATGAATTAACTATCGAATCTGGAGCATTAGATACAAATTCAACTGACAATTACAATCTATCTATAGCTGGAGATGTTATAATATATTCATCTAGTAATATAACTGGACAAGCTTCAGATATTGCCTTTGGCGCACTAACCATTAATTCTGGCGGAACATATGAAGCAACATCAGGAACAACAACTATTACTGGAGAGTCAGCATCAACCACCTTTGCAATTTATAGCTTAGGAACATTTAATCACAATAATGGATATGTTAATTTTACAACATCAGAAGACACTGAAGTTAGTTCATTAACCTATTATAATCTGGAGCTTAACTCTGGCCACTACGACTTTAGAAATACAACTGTGGAAGGTAATTTAACACTTGCTTCAGGAACATATGACACAAATAATGCTGCAACAGATGATCTAATTGTCAATGGTGATGTTGTGGTTAATTCCGGAACCTTATTCGAGAGCGGAGATTCTGCATCACATTCATTTGACTCACTAACAATGACTGGTGGAACGCTAAATGCACCATCTGGAACAATTAAGATTACAGGCGAAGCTGACGATGGTGATGCATGGGATACGATATCTGGAACATTTAATGCCGGAACCGGAACTGTAAATATCTCTTCAGGAACAACAACAGCGATTAAAACCAGCAACTCTAAACCTTTCTATAATTTAATTATTGAAGGTAACTCCTTAGTGTATCTTTCATCAACAGCTATATTTACACATGTAGCTAATGATTTGTATGTGTATGATTCATTTACACATAGCTCAAGTAGTGGCGGAATACATGCACTTGGTGATGTAGTAATTGGCTCTGGCGGAAACCTAAACAGCGCAGCTAGAAGTGGAAACCATACCCTAGGATCATTAACAATTCAATCTGGCGGAACATACACTGAGACGAGTGGAATAACCTTAATTAATGGAGACTTCTCAAACGCAGGAACATACACACATCGTGGCGGAATAACTCAGTTTGGCGGCGCAGATGGTTCTGTAACTGCTACCGACTTCATAAATGAAACAATTGTATCTGGAAATGTAACCTTTAACACCGCAGTTAATTATAGCACAATTAATGTCAGCTCTACAGGAAACCTGACCATCAACGTAAGTATAACTAACAATGGTACGTATTATTACAAGGAGACTGGTGGATATGCAAGTATAACCGGTAGCTCAGATTTAGTATCAACATACTCCTATCTTAATGACGCACTCTTAACAAGTAACTCACCTAATGCAGCTAATTTCATAGATGACGTTGAAGCGGGATCTAGTTGGACAGTTAGTGGTTGGGATGCTGTTACTCCAGAAATCTCTGCAAATGAACCTGAAGACCATTATAATTCAACATCACAAAATATGACATTTAACTTTACAACAATAGATGATATTGCAGAACTGTTAGTATGTACATTATATATAGATAGTGCCTCTGAATCTGCAAACGCAACAACTTTGAATAATACCTTAACGAACATAGCTGGAACAGATATATCCGAAGGTTTCCACACATGGAATGTTAACTGTTCTGATGGTGGTAATATAAATACAACTGCTATAAGAAATTTCACCGTAGATTCAACTTCACCAAATGTTACTGGTGTTGTTTATTCTCCAAGTTCTGTTGATGACTTAGATCCTGGAGATAACATATTATTCAACGCAACAGTTGCAGATGATCTGTTTGATGTAGATACTGTGATCTTGCAGTATCATAATGGAACTGATTGGGCAAACTCAACCATGACCAATACTGGTTCAGCATATAATACTACAATTACTTTGGTTGACGAGAACGCCACATATACATACAGCATCTTTGCAAATGATACTCTTGGAAATGCAGCTAAGGCGACCAATCAGACATTTACAGCAGAATTTGAATGTAGCTGGGAAGCAACAAGCGCTCTTGGAACAACTGTTGGTTGGAATGAAAATAAATATTTAGGTAATATTACAATTAATAATACAGGAGATGCAGGTTATTCTAATAATAATTGTTCTTTAGATATTAGATTAACCTATGATGCTAGCGAAGGTAGAATTTACTATAAATTTAATACTACTGATTGGGAATATATAAAGAACTTAGAATATACAACAATTCCTGCAGGAGAACGCCAAGAAATAGAGATCAATGCAACATTCCTATCTGAAGTAGCTGAGGAAGACATAGTGATTACGCTGGATGAATTTAGAGATAGATCAAATGTATCTGATATAAATGTTAGTGCTAATTTAATCACAAACCAAGAAGGACCATATCTATTACAAGAGATAACAGCCCCATCTGATAGCACAATATTATATCTAACTGATCAAGATATAATTACCACTGGAAGAACCAGAAATATTATGGGAACTATTCCCGCAAATGATACAAATACAGCATATAATGTTACAATTAACTGGACAATTCCTTCTAAATTCACACTTAATTCAGGTAATGAAAGCATATCTTACGAAAACTTAAGCAATAGTAGTTGGAGTGTAAATGAATTAAATATTACTTTTGCAGACCTCGCATCAATGACCCCTGGTTCTAATGATTTTACATTAATAAGCCAAGGATTTAACGAGACAGGAGATGTTATACTTGACTTAAATAATCAAACTTATATTAATGAATCAGTATCTGTAACTTTCTTATGTTATAATACTTCAGATGGAACTTGTGTAACCTCTTGTGGATATTTATTAGATTCTGATTGCTCTCAGGCAACTGCTAGCTCTGGATCCAGTTCCAGCGGAGGAGGTGGCAGCGGAGGAGGTGGAGGAGGTGGCTCTACTACTACTCGAACTTATGCAAAATATGATTTAGTTAGAAATACAAATCAAAGTTTTGTAATGTATTATAATAATACAAATAACTTATCTATATATCGATTAGAAATTGATGTAGAAGGATTTAATGCCGATTATATTCGTGTATCTCCTACGCAAATAACTAATATTGAATATGGAGAAGTTGTTCCAATTACAACATATATTCAAGCTCCAAAATATTTCAATCGTGGTGAGCATAATCTTACATATACTTTAACAATATATCGAGAAGGTAGTGAAAATAGTTTATTAATAACTCGTGAAATTAGATATGTTACTTTAACTATTTTTGAAATTTCAGAAGAAGATGCTAAAGTATATCTTAAAGATAGTGAGAACGCAATTGAAGAAATGGTTGAAGCAAATTATTCAACTAAATATGTAAATATTTTATTTAAACAAGCAAATACTTATTTCGAAGATAGAAATTATCTTGAAGTTAAGGAAATTACTACAGATATTATTGAGTTAAGAGACATTGCATTTGATGTAGATAATTCTATTGAAGATAGTGAAATGCACATTACAAGCGCATTTTATTGGGGATTAGAAACACCAAAATCTCGTAGATTAATAAATCTTGCAAAAGCAGCATTTGAACGTGGAGAATTTATACTTGCAGCAGCTAGAGTTAAAGAAGCAGAATTAATGATTGCATTAGAAACAAAAGGTGAGATTAACTATCTATATTATACATGGCATAATTGGAAGCAAATTTTAATTGTAAGTATAATTTCATTAAGTATATTTATATTCTTATTTTTAGAATTTAAGAAATATATGATTAATGAGAAACTATCTAAGCTGACAAAAGAAGAGCAGACCCTTCTTGGATTGATGAAACAGGTACAGAACGAATGCTTTGTACAAAAGAAGATCAGCATGGGCGAGTATATGGAAGCAATGGCTCATTATGAGAAGAAGCTATCCAATGATATTCAAGATATTATTGGACTACACTCTGCTAGAAGCAATTTATTTAAATTAGATAGAATTGGTCAGATGAGAGAAGAATTAACTAAGCTAGCAGACTTGCTCAAAGAGACACAAAGTCAGTATATGGAATCAGGTAAGATACAAACTAAAGTCTATCAACAGAAAATGCGATCTATTACAAAGAGAATAACTGCTGTAGAAGAGAAGCTAACTGTATCAGAAGCAGAAACTGAAATCAGAAGACGCACAAATTCTATGTTTAGATTCTGGGCATATTTACAGAACAAGACGGGTTTTAAATTTAAGAAAACAAAGAAACAGAAAGAAACAGAAATTAAAGTCGATTTGCCTATTGAGAAAATAAAGTTCCACACAAAAGCATATACAGGTTCTTCAAAATTTAGTAATAAAATTAAGAATCTAACTAATCTAAAACGATTGAAACATAAGTTTAAGTTCCATAAACTAGCGATGCCACAGATCCCTGAAGTTAAAATAAAGTTCAATAAACCAAAATTCAAGACTCCAAAATTCTTAGCATTATTTAGATTAAAGAAAAAGAAACTTAAGAAAAGAAAAGATAAATTCGTAATAAAAAGAAAGAAAATAAAGAAAAAGAAGTTCAAATTCCCAAAGATTAGCTTATCTAAATTCAAACTTCCAAGATTCCACGCAAAAAAGAAATCTAAAAAGAAATCTAAATTCCTAAAACTAAAACTACCTAAACTAAAACTACCTAAGTTCAAACCAAAGACATCACGAACTTCAAGAAAGTTCGCGTGGTTGACTGTATCAAAAAAACCTAAAAAGAAGACCATAAAGAAATCTCAAAAGAAGTTCAAATTCCCAAAGATTAGCTTACCAAAAATAGTGCTACCTAAATTACCAAAAATCAAACTCCCTAAACTTAAAAAAAAGAAACACAAGAGAATACAAAAGAAAAAATCAAAAATACCAAAACCAAAAAAGAAGTTCAGCTTCCCAAAGATAAAACTACCTAAGTTTAAATTGCCTAAAATTCAAGCTCCAAAAATCAAACTCCCTAAACTAAAACGTCCAAAACTTAATCTTAAACCAAAACATATTCATGTTCATCCAAAAACATATCATATAAATAAATTACACATAGGAAAAAGAAGAAATATAATAAAGCACATAGTTTATATGCAAGCAGACAAAATTAAATTAAAACGTTATATAAAAAGACAACTTAAATTAAATCATTCTAAAGATATAATTAGAAAAATTTTATTAGATATGGGATGGAATGAAAATATTGTGAAGAAAACACTTAATAAAATTGATAAACATGTTGCAAGAAGTTATAAAATAAGACGTAATAAAACTGGACAACATTTTAATTCAACAAAGGGTTTTTTGGGAGAAGGAGGAGATTAATGTGAGAATACAAAAAATTACTTTAATATTTTTAATATTAATTATACCGTTAGCAATTGCACAGACTCAAGACCAAGCACAACAATGTATGGAAGAATCAGAATTAACAATTGCACAAATGAATAAATCTGGATTTGGAACTCTTCGCGTAAGTGACACGTATAAAGAAATGGTTGAGATTTATACAGCACAACTTGTAATTCAAGAAAGTGGAGTTGATCCTAATTATCATTTAATAACATCTCGTTGCGAAGACATTGATAATGTATATCATCAAGCAGTAATTGTTCATGATGAAATCAGCGCAGTCCAACTAAGATTAGATGAATTATCTGATATGGGTATGGAAAATGATACTTTAGATGCACAATATAATGAGATACTAATAGAATTTCAGAATGAGCGATATGAAACAGTAGAAGAACTTATTGAAAATTTATATGAAGATATGTCTGAAGCACAAGCAAATATTACAAAAGTCAAAGCACTTTATGAAACAGGTAGAGCATCATTTACACGTTTTCTAACAAATAATTGGAAAGAATTAATTATCTTTTTTATAATAGCATTTATTTTAGGTTTGATTTCTCAGAATCAGTTGCGTATTTACTTACTTAAGCGAAATCGTCAGTATCTGATTGTTGAGCGAGATATTCTAAAAGACTTAATTAAGAAAGCACAGAAGAAATACTTTGAACATAAAGAATTGTCTGAAGGCGAATATTCAATTAAAGTGAATAAATTTAAAGAGCTAATACGTGATGTGAATAGAAAAATTCCAATTGTTGATGAAGAACTGTCAAAAAGAAAAAATAAATTTATTGGATCACTTATATTCAAAAAACAAATTATTGATTCTGCAGTTAGTGCTAGATTAGATGCTAAACTTGAGAGCAAGATGAAAGGAAAAAATATAGACAAATCAGAACACAAGTTTAAGTTTCCAAAGTTTAAGTTCCATAAACTAGCGATGCCACAGATCCCTGAAGTTAAAATAAAGTTCAATAAACCAAAATTCAAGACTCCAAAATTCTTAGCATTATTTAGATTAAAGAAAAAGAAACTTAAGAAAAGAAAAGATAAATTCGTAATAAAAAGAAAGAAAATAAAGAAAAAGAAGTTCAAATTCCCAAAGATTAGCTTATCTAAATTCAAACTTCCAAGATTCCACGCAAAAAAGAAATCTAAAAAGAAATCTAAATTCCTAAAACTAAAACTACCTAAACTAAAACTACCTAAGTTCAAACCAAAGACATCACGAACTTCAAGAAAGTTCGCGTGGTTGACTGTATCAAAAAAACCTAAAAAGAAGACCATAAAGAAATCTCAAAAGAAGTTCAAATTCCCAAAGATTAGCTTACCAAAAATAGTGCTACCTAAATTACCAAAAATCAAACTCCCTAAACTTAAAAAAAAGAAACACAAGAGAATACAAAAGAAAAAATCAAAAATACCAAAACCAAAAAAGAAGTTCAGCTTCCCAAAGATAAAACTACCTAAGTTTAAATTGCCTAAAATTCAAGCTCCAAAACTACCTGAAGTACACATGCCAGAAGTCCACGCACCAACACTCCCACATATAAATCCACCAAAGTTGCCTGAAGTCCATATGCCAAAATTACCTCATGTTGAAGTTCCAGAACCTCCAAAACTCGAAAAAATCAAAAGTAAGCTCCAAAAAAGGATTAAGCATTTTAAATTAAAACTTAAGAAATTAAAAAAGTTTAAGTAATTACTACATTTTTGTCTCGTGTAATAATTTTATTAGGATATACAACTAAGCCTTTGCCACCTATTATGTCCATCTTAACTATTTTCTTGTCAAAGCCCGCACCTCGCATCTTAATAACTTCCAAAGCAGGAGATCTTCGACCATTTCTAAATAGAATATTATATATTGAAATGATACCATCTGATAGGAAACTGACTGCTTCTTCTCCCATAATCCCGAGACCGGTGTGAGCAGGATTAGGTCTTTCAACAACTAAAAATGAAGTAATGTCCTTGCTTTCAAGATACTTAAACAGCTGTTCCATATAAATTCTAAATCTGCTTTCTTCACCAGAAAATGCAGACGAAATAGCACTCAAGGAATCTATACAGACTATATCTGGATCAAAGTCTTCTGGAAAAAAGACTGGCTGAACATCAATCATAAGTTCTTTCTTTGCCTCACTTAATAGTGCTTCTACAGATCTTGCAATATCTAATGCATTTAGTCTTTGGATTCTAAAATGTCCGTTTTTGATAACTTTCTTAGCATCCCAACCAAATTCTTTCATATGCCGAATTAATCTTCTTTCTGGTTCTTCAAAAGACATATATAATACCTTTTTACCAGCTATAGCATTGTTATATGCAAGTTGTAGCGTAAATATTGTCTTACCTGCTCCAGCACTACCCTCTACAAGAACTGAGTTGCCTCCAGGAATCCCTTTCTTAAGCAAACTATCAAAACCTGGTACCATACATTTTATATATACTTCTCGTTCATCTTTTCTTAATTTTCTTTGCGGTTTAGTTGTTAATTTATATTTAGAATATTTTGTTACATTTCGAATAACTTTTTTTGTACCATGTTGCTTTATAACTCTCTTAGATGGTTTGCGAGTAACTCTTCTAATCTGTTTTTTAACAACCGGCTTTCTGCGAACGACTTTTTTAGTAGCTACTTTCTTCTTAGGCTTGCGTTTAATTTCAATACTAAATAATCCCATTCTATATGATTGATTATATATACTCTAATATAAAGCTAACGATACAACAAGCATTATAAATCTGATTTTGTGAGAAAAGATATGTTAGTTTGTGGCGTAGATGAAGCAGGTCGTGGACCTGTAATTGGTCCGATGGTGATGGCAGGTGTAGCTATCGCTGAAGAAAAACTCCCTGAATTAAAAGCATTAGGTGTTAAAGATTCTAAATTGCTTTCACCAAAGCGCCGTCAAGAATTATATAAGCAAATCATCGAACTGGTTGATAACTACTCAATTATTGAAATCTCGCCAAATGAGATCGACCAGAGAAACGCTGACGGCACAAATCTAAATCAGCTAGAGGCCCTGAAGATTGCAGAAATCCTTACCGCGCTAAAGCCAGATAAAGTTTATGTGGATTCTCCAGAACCTGCAAACGGTGGTAAGAAGTTCGGAGATATGATTCTATCACATATGAACTGCAAAACACCTGAGATTATTGCAGAGCATGGTGCAGACATGAAATATCCAACAAGTTCAGCAGCATCGATCTTAGCAAAAGTTACACGAGACAATGCAGTTAAATGCATCTCAAAAGAGATTGGACACTGCATAGGTAGTGGTTATCCAGCAGATCCAAAATGCAAAGAGTTTCTAAAGACACACTACTCAGATGATAAGCATATTAATCACATTCGAACTTGCTGGTCTACTTATCAAAAACTCAAGAAGAAGAAATCCCAAGCTAATCTAGATAATTGGTAAGCCTTAAAACTTTTTCAGTTCACTCTTTTTATGACATTAGCAGAAGACAAAATCGTATTAGAAGAGGCAAGGAGATATTATTATGGTGGTTTTGGTAATCTTGTTGTAGCTATTGGAGCAGATGTACGTGTATATAGCACGCTTTCAGCTAAAGATAAAGCTAAAGTTGATTTGAACTCTTTACGAGATGTATGGTATTTGAGACAAGTTTATTCTCAAATACCTATTGATAAGTTAAATTCCCCTCTTTTTGATAATTTTAAGAAGATCGATAATTTACTCGAGATTTTAGAAGCACAGGTATATAATTTTATTATATCGCCAGATGATGGTAAGCAAATATTTGAAACAACTAAAAATATTATACTCTTTGGGGAGAAATATCGATTTGATGTTGGAGAATTGTATAAAAATATTCTAGATATACCAATTATTGTGTATCATGGTGAACATTACTTAAGAGATGTATATTTAGATTTATGATTAGTAATCCTTAAATACATATTTCTTTATGTTTAGTATGATAAAACTTAGTGATAGAGTTAGCACAGAAATAGCTCAGAACGAGAAACCTGGAAAGCAAGTAGTTCTGGCCGGATGGGTGCAAGATATCAAAGTCCTAGGTAAATTAGCATTTGCCAAAATTCGAGATAGAGAAGGAGATATTCAAGTTGTTTTCTTCCCAGATAAGTTCAAGAAATTTAATGATCTTAAGAAAATCACTAGAGAGTCTGTTGTTTCAATTAAAGGAACTGTTCAGAAATCAAAGCTTAAAGCTGGTGGAAATGAAATTCTTGCAACTGAGCTAGATGAAAGCTCAATTGCACAAACTCCTCTTCCAATTGAGTTCTTAGGAAAAGGTATTGAAACAGATTTAAGTAAAAGATTAGATGCGAGATATTTAGATTTAAGAAACCCAAAGACAGCAGCAATTTTCAAAATCAAAGAAAAAGCAATTATTGCAATTAGAGAATTCCTTAGTAAAGATGGATTTATTGAAGTAATTACTTCAAAATTCTCAGGAGCAGGTGCAGAAGGTGGAGCAACAATGTTTGAATTTAATTACTTTGGACAAAAAGCATATCTTAATCAAAGTCAGCAACTTTACAAACAAGCAATGATGGCATGCGGCTTTGAGAAAATATATGAAATTGGTCCAAGTTTCAGAGCTGAAAAGAGCCATACTCAAAGACATGTTACAGAATTCACTCAGTTAGATTTAGAAATGTCTTTTATTGATTCAGAAGATGATATTTTCAAATTAGAAGAAAACTTGCTTAAATATGTTTTAGATTATGTGCGAAAGAACTGTAAAAAAGAATTATCTTTATTAGAAAAAGAAATACCTATTTTGAAAATTCCCGTACCAAGAGTTACGCATGAAGAAGCAATTAAACTTCTTCAGAAAGCAGGAATTAAAATAAAACAAGGAGAAGATATTGGAACTGCAGAAGAAAAAGTCCTTGGCAAAGAAGTAGAAAAGAAATACAAAAATAAGGCTTTTTTCATAACTAAATTTCCTTGGAAACTTGAAGTTTGTAAGTTTTACTGGATGCGAGATGGCAAATATGGTCGAGGCGGAGACTTTGAATTTATGGGACAAGAACTAACTACTGGAGCGCAGAGAGAACATAGATATGATATGTTAGTTAAGCAAATTATTGAGAAGGGCTATAGTCCAAAGAATTTCAAACCATATTTAGATACTTTTAGATTTGGAATGCCTTCACATGGTGGATTTGGATGGGGTATTGATAGATTAGTTCAGCAAATGCTTCAAATTGATAATATTCGAGAAGTTGTTCTTTTCCCAAGAGACCCAGATCGACTTAATCCCTAAGATCCTCGATAACGACAAAGCAGAGCTTTGCGTTTCCGCGAATCTATGATTCGTCGGTAAGGGCATTTTTTGCCAACTTTTTGCGCGAAGCGGAAAAAGCTGAGATATAGATCGACTTAATCCCTAAGTTCTGAAATTAATTTTGTAACTTGAGCAGCGATTCCCCAATTTGTATATCCCTTACCTGCTAGCATTGGTTTAGATGCGTGAGTTGTATTATGTTTTACACGTTCAAGTTGCTCAGCAGTTAATTCATCTTTAATTTCAAATTGCATATTATCATCATGCTCGCCAAACACATGCGATTGAATTTCATCTAAATTTTTCCCAGTTTCTAATCTAATATTATATTTTAATCTAGATGTATCTAGCTGATTATCCATAGCAATAACTTTATTGCTACAAGCGTTTCTAGCTATATCTGCAATTTGAGTTGAGGGATTTGTAACAATTATAATTTGTGCATCAGGTGCAACTTCAGAAACTTGCTTACAAATTGATTCAATAATTGACTGATTAGTTTTAGCTAAATCTGCCCTAGTTTTCTCAGTAGTTTTGGCTTTACCTGCAGTTATTATAATAAAATCAGAATCTTTTGTTTCAGAAATATCTGTGCTACATTTAACTTGTGTTTCAGGAGATAATGTAATTGCTGCATGTCCTAAATCAAGTTCTTCTGCAATTAGTAGCAGCTCAACAATATCAGTTAAAACTAATTCATTTGGTTTAATCTCACTGAGTAGAGAAAATGCAATTGAACTTCCAACTTTACCTGCACCTATTATTGAAATCTTCATAGTTATTGTTTGAGAGTAATATTAATAAAATGATCGTACTCCTACAGAACGTATTATTGAAAAATATATTATTTTTCAATCCCACAATCATTAGATCAAAGATCTACCGATCGCGTTATATACAAGTTTTGAAATGTATTGTATGGTGCAGACACACGTATCTAGCTTGCATATGCGCGGTTTTAAGTCGTTCAACAACAAAGCTAGTCTTGAACTTGGACCTGGATTAAATTGCGTAGTAGGTCCAAATGGTTCTGGAAAAAGTAATATACTTGATGCAATTTGCTTTGTTCTTGGCAGAAGCTCAACAAAATCTATTCGTGCAGAAAATATTCAAGATTTAATTCACAAGAAAAAAGATTCGCATGTTGGTTCTGCAGATGTTGTATTTAGATTAAATAATGAAAGTAAAGTATTTCCAATTGATTCAAGAAATATTGAACTTGTAAGAAGAATAACAAAAGAAGGTCAGACAAAATATTATATTAATGGCAAAAAAGCAAGCAGACGACAAATTCTTGAGCTACTTTCAATAGCAAGAATTCATCCAGAAGGACATAATATTATTTTGCAAGGAGATATTGACAAATTTATTTCAATGTCGCCAATAGAAAAGCGACAGATGATTGAAGAGATCGCAGGAATCTCTGTTTATGAAGCAAGAAAGAATGACGCACTCAGAGAACTTGGTAAGGTTGAGGATAAATTAAAGGAAGCAAAAATAATTCTTACAGAAAAAGAAGTTTATTTGAAAGGATTGGAATCTGAAAAGCAGCAAGCAGAGAAATTTAGAAGTTTCAATAATGAATTAGAAAGTGCAAAAGCAACAGGATTAAATCTTAGATTAATTGGAATTAAAAAGAAAAAGATTGAGATTGTATCTAAGTTCGAGAAAATTGAGAAAGCACAGAAATTATTTACCAATCAAATAAAAGAACATGAGAAGAAGATTGATTTTCTACAAGATAAAATAACTGATGTTGAAGAGAAAATTGAGAAAAAAGGTGGAGAAGATCAATTAGAATTAGAACATGCAATTTCAGATTTAAAACTAGCAGTTGATAATTCTAGTAATATAATTCTAAGTTCAAAAAATGAAATTAGTCGAATTGAACAGCGTAAAAAGCAGCTAGAAAATAGCTTTTTAGATATTAACAAAAAAGTTTCAGATAAAAATAAAGAGCTAAATGTTTTACAAAAAGAAAAATCTGGCTATGAAAAAAGAGAACAACAACTAACTGGTTTTGCAAAGAGTTCTGCAAAAAGCATAGATGATTTAGATGAAATGTTCAATAGAAAAGAAAAAGAATTAGATCAATTAAAATCATCAAAAGAAAAAATAAAAGAACAGATCACAAATATTGAATCAGATTTTAAAATTACAGAATATAAATTAGATGAGATAAAAAACAAACTTGATGAAATAAATAAAAATCAAGCACATCTAAAGAACATACACAAAGGCAAGGATTTTTATAAATCTCTTTTAGATAAAATAAGTAAATTTACATCAGAGGATTCTACTCTTGCAATCAAGCTTCAAGATCTTAGACAGAAAGTTGATGCTAAAGAAGAAATGCTAGCAAAATTAAAAATAGATTCAAGAGCAACACAAGAACTTCTTATGCGAGATCGTGCTATTTCTCAGATTTTAAGTTCTAAAAAAGATATTAAAGGAATAATTGGAACAGTGGCTAGTTTAGGAACATCAAAGAAGGAATTCCAACAAGCACTTGCTGTAGCGGCAGGAAGTAAGATGCGTAATGTTGTTGTTGATAATGAAAATGTTGCAATTCAAGCATTAAATCTTCTAAAGCGCACAAAATCAGGTGTAGCAACATTCTTACCAATTACAAAATTAAATACACGAAATTTATCTGATCTTTCAGCGCAAGCATCTCGTCAGCAAGGTGTATTTGGATTAGCATCAGAATTAATCAATTGCGATCCAAAATACAAAAAAGTTTTTCAACATGTTTTTAGAGACACCATGATTGTTCAAGATTCAAATACTGCAAAATCTCTTGGAATTGGAAAGTTTAATATGGTTACAGTTGATGGAGATGTATTTTCTTCATCTGGAGCAATAACTGGCGGCTTTAGACGAAGAGATGTAGGCATTAAATTTGCAGAAAGAGATATTTCTGCAAGAGTTAATAAAGAAGAAGCTGAGCTTTCAACTTTAAAGAGAGAACTTTCAAGATCTGAAAAATCAAGAAATGAACTTCAGGAAAGAATAATTAAATTGCGACATGAGAAAGCAGATATTGAAGGTAAACTTGGTTCTGCAAGTGTTTCAGAAACAGATCCTTCAAAAGTTATTCAAGAACATAAAGATTTACTTACAAAAAAGAAATACCTTGAGCGTGAAAAAATCAAGTTAGACAAAGAAGAAAAATCAATATCTGATAAAATTAATAGAGCAATAATTGAGAAAAACGCAGTTTCTGCAAAGATCAAAGATTTGCGGTTTGGTGCGCAAAGTGCAGAAATAAAGAAATTAGAATCAAGTAAGAGAAATGTTGATGCACGGATCGCTACAATTAAATCTGTTTTAGAAAACTCACTTGAACCTGAGCAAGAGAATATTAAGAAATTGCTTATTCATCTTGAGAAAGAGAAATTAGAATTTGATGAGCAAATAAATATCGAGAAAAAGAACACAAAAGAAAATAATGTAACTCTAGATAAAAAGAAAAAAGAAGAAAAAGAATTTTATGGATCTCTTAAAGTTTTATTTGCAGATAAAAAGAAGTTTGGAGAATTATTAGAGCGAGAAAACGAACGAATAAAGAAACTCGAAGGTGAAATGACTGGAGATGATGAAGAGCGAAATGCATTAACTATTGCAAAAGCAAAAATCGAAGCAGAGTTTGCAGCAATCTCAGAAGAGTTTGAACCTTTTAGAAAAGCTAGTATCTTATCACATATTAAGAATCAAACTCAAGCAAAGAGCAGACAAGAAGAACTAAAGAAAAAAATAGAAGCTCTCGGCAGCGTCAATATGCGAGCTCTTGAGATTTATGATGGTGTAAAAAAAGAATATGATAATCTTACATGGAGACTTGATAAATTAGGTCAAGAAAGAGAGTCAGTAATTGGAGTTATAAATCAAATAGAGCATAGGAAAAAAGATTCGTTCTCAAGCACTTTTGATGGAGTAAACAAACACTTTAATGAAATTTTTAGTAAAATATCTCATAAAATGCAAGCACAATTAATTTTACAAAATCCTGAAAAGCCATTTGATGGTGGACTTGCAATTAGAGTTCGTGATAAAAATGGAAAAGGAATGTTTCTTGGCGCACTTTCAGGTGGAGAAAAAACACTTGTTGCACTTGCATTTATTTTTGCAGTTCAGGAACATAGTCCCGCACCATTCTATTTATTAGATGAGATTGATGCAGCACTTGATCGTTTGAATTCAGATAAGGTTGCAAAACTTCTTCAGGAATATAGCAAGAGAGCACAAGTTATAATCATCAGCCATAATGATTCAATTATCTCTGCAGCAGATAATCTTTACGGCATCTGGATGAATAAAAAAGGAGAGAGCTTTGTCAATAGCTTAAAGATTTAATGAAAAAAGAACAGAAAGAAAAGATAGTTACATTTGCAACTGAACAGCTAGGAAATGAAGTAGCAGCAGGAATAGATCACTTTAAACGAGATTATAATATTGCACAAGTTCTAGCAAAAAAAGAAGGTTTGAAATTTAATGATAAGATATTATTTGCAGCAACCTTCTTACATGATGTTTCTGAGGATGAACCACACTGGATCGGTGCTGCAAAGATAGCAGGAAAGTTTCTAAAAACAATTAATTTCTCAGATGTAGAAATTAAAGAAGTTCAGCAGGCCATATTGGAGCACACACCTAATGGAAAGCCAAAATCTGTTGAGTCAAAACTTCTTCATGATGCGGATCTAATTGATTTCTTAGGTGCTACAGGCATTGCACGACTTTCAATAGGTGCTTGGGATTGGATGGAGAAAAAATCATTACAAGAATTCCTTGAAGTTTTCAAAAAGTTTCGAAAGATAGCAAGTGAAGGTTTGGTTCTAAAAGCAAGTAAAGAACTAGCAAAAGATAAAATAAAATTTATGGATTTAGCAATCAAACAACTGGAGAAAGAACTAAAAATATGACAGAACATGACCAAATATATAATATGATTTTTGAGGAAGACGACCTTAAATGGCAGTCTTTGATTTATGAGATGATTCGAACAGGAAAAGTTAATCCATGGGATATTGATGTTTCTTTGTTTGCTAATGAATATCTTGGAATGATAAATAAGCTAAAAGAACTAAACTTCCGTATATCAGGAAAAGTTGTTTTAACAGCAGCAATTTTGCTGCGAATGAAAACAAACAGACTTGGCTTACAAGAATTCTTAGGTATGATTGAAGAGCCAGAACCAGAAGAATTTGAACCTGGCTTAGATGATTTTGATCAAGATCCAAGTTCAATGGAACAAAGAATTGAAAGTTTAGCCAATCAAATTAAAGAAACTCAAACAAAAAAGATTACTCTTGATCCGCGTCTTGATAGAATGCGAGAAAGAAAAGTTACAATTTTTGAATTAATGAGTGCATTAAAAAAAGCAATGGAAGTTGATGAGCGTAGAGATTTAAGACGAACAAATGCTCTGAAAGAAAAAGAAGAAACTCGCCCTGATTTTATCTATGAGAAATTTGATGTTCTTGGAAAAATTAAAAGTGTTTATGATATATTGAAAATGTTCTTTAAGAAATCAAAGCACAATACAGTTGAATTCACACAAATTATTCCTAGTAAAAAAAAGGAAGATATTATTTGGACATTTGTCCCACTTCTTCATTTAGCAAACCAAGGTAAGATTGAACTTATGCAAGATAAACCCTTTGACAAGATTTTCGTTGAACTAAAATCTAAAGATTTAATAAATCCAGATAACAAAGAATAAAATGGATATATTAGCGGTTTTAGTAATTGGTATTAATGTAATAGTATCTTTATCATGGTTTTTACAAGCATATAAGATTCATAAAAATAGAAGTTCAAAAGACATATCCATTCCATTTGTTTCAATCGTATGTGTTGGACTAATATTTTTTGCACTGTATGCTTGGCGTGAACAAGATTTTGTAATGTTTATTCCATTTATCATAGGTTTAGCTGGAGTAAGTGCAGTATTAGTTACTTCTATAATATATAGAAAGAAGGTGAAAAAATGATAGAAAACATGTTAGCAACACTAGCAACATTCTTGGGCGTTGTGTCTTCATTTGGGGGCTTTGCACAAGCATATAAAATTCATAAAAACAAAAGTTCTAAAGATGTATCTTTGATATTCTTTGGAATACTTACGATAACACAAGTTGTTTGGTTAGCTTATGGATATGTTCTGCAAAACAGACCTTTAATTATAGTTAATAGTGTAGCACTTACTGCAAATATGACAATATTAATATTATATTTCAAATATCAAAAAAAGAAAAGAAAATGAAAGAACTCAAAAGTAAAATCGAAGCAGTATTGTTCTGCATACCTGAGGGAGTAGATACTAAAAAGTTAGCCCGAGTTTGTGGAATTGGATCTGCAGGTCATGTTAAAACTGCGCTTCAAGAAATGCAGAAAGAATTTGAGGAAAAGGAGCGCGGAGTTCGATTAATGGAAAAAGAAGGTACGTGGAAGTTTGCAATTCCAGATCCACATGTTCCTCTTGTTAAGGAAGCTGCAAAGCCAGAGATTGAAAAAGCAATACTTGAGACTCTTGCTTTTATCGCATACAAAAAAAGTGCAAAGCAGAGCGAGGTTGTCAAAGTCCGCTCAAATAAGGCATATAATCATATTAAGCATTTAGAAGATCATGGTTTTATTACAGCCAAACAAAAAGGTAAAACACGCTTACTCTCTCCTACTAAAAAGTTCTATGAATATTTTAACTTAAAGGAAAACCAAGATCTAGAACCTGAAAGTTAATGCTAGCAAATCTTGATTTGTGCAACTTTAATCTTAAAGAAAATGAAGAAATAAAACCTGAAGAATAATGATTTAAATTATATCTCTTCTCGAGCAGAACTTATCTCACATACTGTGATATATACTAAATCTGCACCAGAATCTTCTACCTGTCGCTTAATATCTTTAGTAGTTAAATTTTGAGCAGATGTATTTGGTAATCCAATAGGACAATCTATTGGAGCCATGATAACGTTGCTATATGCTTGAGAAACAATCTCTGCCCCAGTTGCATTATCTGCTATGCGTAATAATACAGGTCCAGAATAGTCTTCATCTTTGGAAATTATATCATAAAGAGCAGTACTTCCTTCACAAAATCTTAAGACTGCACTCATAGACATTATTAGTGTTTCTTCAGAGAATCTTTCTTCCTGTGGAAATAATTTAACTTGCTTTGGATTATTTTTATCTGGTTCAGTTAATAACTCATTAATTCTACCAATATATTCTATTCTTCTATCTCGGACAGCATCTAAACGAATCGGATATACTGGTTCAGTCATAAAAAAGAGTAATATTACAATTTATAAATGTTCATATATTTAATTAAATATGACAAAAGTACTTACAAGTTTAGAGCTATCTGTGGTTGTAAAAGAACTACAGCAGCTAGTTGGAAGTAAAGTAAATAAGATTCATCAGCCCAGCTCTCGCGTTTTAATGATGGATCTATTCAAGACAGGTGGACATAAATTTCTTGTTAAAGTTGATTCGGGAGTAGGTATGTTTGCAACATCTTATTCTTCTCAAAATCCATTAACTCCTTTTGGCTTTTGCTTGTTTCTTAGAAAGCACTTAAATGGGTCCAAATTAGTTGCTCTTATTCAAAATAAATTAGAGCGAATAATTGAATTTCATTTTGATACTCGAGAAGGACTTCGGATTTTAGTTTGCGAGCTATTTAGTAAAGGAAATTTCATTCTTTGTGACGGATCGTATAAAATTATAAATTGTGCAGCAGTTCAGCAATGGAAAGACCGAACAATAAAACGAGGAGAGATTTACAAATATCCTCCAGAAGGATTTAATTTACTCGCAATTGATAAAATCACTTTTCAGAGTTATCTAAATAAGCATCCTCAGCATGAGATTGTTAGATTAATTGCAACTCTTGGTTTTGGTGGAACTTATTCAGAAGAGATTTGCTTAAGAGCAAAAATCCAAAAAAACACTGTTGCTCAGATGCTTAAGCCCGCAGAAGTTGAACGTATTTATACACAAGTTGCAAAAATCCTTTCTCAATTTAATTCAGCAGAAACTGCAGAAATAATTTATGAAGAAGGAAAACCTGTAGATGCTACTGCGTTTAAACTTGATTTTTACAAAGATACAGATAAAAAACAAAGTGATAGCTTTAATCATGCATTAGATACATTATATACATCAGAATTTGCAAGTAAGGCAAGACAAGCATCTGATTCAAAATATCAACAAGAAAAGAAACGATTAGATGCAATTTACAATGCACAAAAGCAGAGCTATGATCAATATGAAGAAGAAGCAAAAAATAGTCAAAGAATCGCAGATATGATTTACAGTCAGTATAATACAATTTATACAATCTTTTCAAAAATCAAAGCAGCAGTTGATGCAGGTTATGATTGGTATGATGTTCATCAGGTTCTTCAACGAGAAAAAGATTCAGGTATTTATGAGGCAAATTTAGTAAAAGAAATCAAGCCAGAAACAAGACAAATAATTATTGATATTGGTGAGGAACTTGCTTTAGATCTTACAAAATCTCTTGAGGAAAATGCTGGAGATTATTACAACAAAGCAAAAAAAGCAAAAGCAAAGATTGAAGGTGCGCATCGGACTTTGGAAGATGTTAGATTTAAATTAGAACAGTTAGAGCAAAATCGAGAAAGTATGCAGCAAGCATCAAGTTCAAGAGCTCCAAAACTTATTGAAAAGAAAAAACAAGAATGGTTTGAAAAGTTCCACTGGTTCTTAACAAGTTCCGGCTTACTTGCAATTGGTGGCAGAGATGCAACTTCAAATGAGATTTTAGTTAAAAAACACACAGAGATTAATGATATGATATTTCATACAGATATTGCTGGCTCTCCATTTTTCATTTTGAAAGATGGTAGAAATAAAGCAACTGAACAAGATTTGAAAGAAGTTGCTCAGACAACTGCGTCATATTCAGCTGCGTGGAAGCTTGGTGTTGGATCAACCGATGTATATCAAGTTAAGCCAGAGCAAGTTACAAAAGAAGCACAAACTGGAGAATATTTAGGAAAAGGATCTTTCATGGTTCGAGGGAAAAAGAACTATTTTAGAAACACAGAACTTGAAATTGCACTTGGTGTTGATAAGCAAGGACGGATTATGGCTGGAGCACTTTCAGCAATTAAAAAGCATTGCAAGTCATATGCTGTTGTAAAGCAAGGAGATCAAAAGAAATCAGATATTGCAAAACAACTTTCACATAAGTTTGGTGTTGATAGTAATACAATAATGCCTACAATCCCAACAGGAGAAAGTCAAATTATTAATTTTAGCTAAATATTTAAATAACAACTTTATAGTTCTATATGGTTAAATCAAAGATGTCCGGAGATGATAAAAAATTACTAGGTGTAATTGTAGGTATAATTTTAGCTACATATGGGATAACACGCGCATCCCAAAACCAATTTGCATCAGCGATTACGATTCTTTTAGGAGCATATTTAATAATTAAAGGATTTGAATGAAATCTCAAGAGATCGAAAAGAATATACGAGATTTAGAGCATTCAGAAAGTCTCGCGAAAGCCGGAACATTTTTAGCATTAGCATTTAGTTTTTCAGTATCAATTTTTTTTGGTCTTAAAGAATTTCAAGATGATATGATTTTTGCATTATTCGTTGCTATTTTTGTATTTATACTATTTTTATCACAATCTATGAGATGTTTTATAAATTGTAAAAATATTCGCACATTAATTAATAATATGATTAAAAAATAATTTACCAGCGTCTATGGTTAGACCAAATATAGAACATAAATAATCCTGAAATTATAGCAATCATAAATGCGTTAACATAAAATATTTGCTTTTCTTGAGCAGCGATATTTTCACTTGTTTCTATTTCATCACAAGGTTCTTCTTCACAATCTAGCGATGTTGATGCACCATGAATTGCAGTAAGATTATGGAAACCAATAATTAATGTAAGAATAAATGCGACAATAACAAGTATTTTTTCTGTTTCCATTATTTACGTTTCTTAATTTTCTTAACATTTCTTCGTTTCTTAATTTTTGAAGGTCTTACTTTGATCACTTTAGCTCTGTCAGCAGTTTCAAAAGCAGCATATAATAATTCTTGATCCCATCCAACTCTAAGTAAACTATGCATTATTTTGTTGTTTGGAACGCCACTATCTTTTTGTTCTTTAATATATTGTCTTAATCTTTGCATATCTGATTTTGGCTTGTATAATTTTCTAAAATTCTTACTTGCTGTTGAAAAGTCTGGCTTCATTCCAAAAAATAACCAAAATATTCCAATTACAGCAATTAATAATATGCTTAGTAATGTGAAATCATTTGCACTAATTCCTGAAATAGTAACTGTGCTACGGATTAACTTCTGTGATATTTTTGGAATTGTTATAATTAAAATTAGAAGTAAGAAAATAGCATAACCAAATTTCTCGAATCTTTCCATTTTTAATTAGAGATTATATTATGAATGCTCCAGCTATGAGCATAGTTACCATAACTAACCAAAATAATTCAATCTCTTGTTTATTTAAACCTACACCTGTTGGCATACAACTAATGTGTTCGCTCTAATAAATAGTTTACTGCTGAAATCTGTAAACTCTTTAGGCAAAATTAATTTTGACGTAAATAGTTTTCTAGAAATTAGCGTCGTTCTCTATCTCTTGCATATATAGAAAAGTCAATTATTTCAGCACCTTTTTTATCAAATACAAAAGCAGCTCTAACAAACATTCCTTTTAGAACTGCAGGCAGCCAATATAAATCATCTTTCCACATTTGATCGTAAGGTATCTGATCAAAACTAAATTCTTTGGGTGCCATTTCTTCTGATTCTTTCACTTCAAATTCAAAATTTCTAATTACAAAAACATGAACGGTTTGATTCCAACCCTCTTCTTGTGGTACATCATGAAAGTGAAAATCTAATACTCCAACTTTTTCTAATTCTTTCATAAGCTTTTGAATATTTTCTTCTGAAGGATTATTTTCTGTTTCTTCTAATAATTCTCTCGCTGCAGCATGTTCAATGCTTTCGTCAGCTTCTACTTTCCCACCAAAACCATTATATTTACCTTCTCCAAAACCTCTTTTTTTCATAGCAAGAATTATATTTTTAGGTTCAGGATCAATGATTAATACTAATGTTGCATCACGCATTATATGTAATTATCTGTTAGAATAAAAATAATTGTTTACTATACTATTCTTTCTTATGTAGTTCAAATTTTCCATTTTGTCTTACGCCATACATAGATGGCTCATGTGTGAAATTAGGACCAACTTTAAATGAATCAGTTATTTCATCGTGATGTTCTTCCCATAATTTATTATATTCTTCTTTTTCTTCAGGATCATCAAAATTCATATGTCTAACTGGATTTCCCATTATTTTAAGTATTAATTCCTGATGAATTTGTCCACCTGTTATCATACCTAAATTTCTTACATAATCATCTAAAAATAAATTTGTTTGATCTTCATTTAATTCTTTAGGAACATATACTCTTTCATACATTGAGAATTGTGGGTCTAAACCATCTTCTATTTCATGCGTAAACTGAACAAAATATAAATCAAATTTATTTGCTAATTCAGGGTTTTTCATAAATTCTGCAATTTCTTGCAAAATATGGTTTCCGGTTTGTCCAAATGAACCCTCTAGCATATATTATAATTGTCTTTAGATTATTAATGATTTCTATAGTAAATAATTAAGTGCTGGGGACAGGGTTCGAACCTGCGTAGACACTAAGTCACTGGATTTCTTAGAATCATTTCCAACTTTGGAGTTGGAAGACCTTTCTAAAGGGATTCTCTTGAGTCCAGTCCGTTTGACCACTCCGGCACCCCAGCATAGCTAAGCATCTTAAAATTATTTTAAAAAGCTGTTGAAAATCATTGACGCAGTCAATTCCGCAAATTTTATTGAAATTGGCGTTACTGGTCACGCAAATTAGCTAGATTTTTTCTAAGTTCTTCAAGAGGGTTTAATCTTTCTGCAACTTCTACAGTTGGCTTTTGTGCAGTTACTTTTTTCGGTCTACCTCTACGTTTTGCAGGTGCAGATCTCATGTTCTTTGGTAAGCTCATTTCAAGAGATTTAGGTATTTTTGGTGCTGCGCTAACAATTGCTTTTGGCGTCCTTGGTCTTCCTCTTCTTTTTACTGCTTTTGGAACTTCAGGAGTATTTATTGGCTGAATTGGTTCTCCACCAAAAGACTGCCCACCAACAAAATGATTAAGCTCTCTAACCTCAGGTATTAGCATTGATGAAATATCGCTTGCTTGCTTCATTAGCTCGTTTTTCTCTGCCATTAATTCTCTAACAAGGTTAGTTTGATTCATTGCGTTCGTAAGTTTAGAATTTAAATCTCTAATTTCACTCTGAATTTCATTCAGATCCTCTATTTGTATAAACTCCTTTAGTTTCGCCATAAAGTGCAAATCAGTAGATATTTAAATAATTTCCCAAACTGAAAAGTAGGTAAAATGATAGAAAAACTAAAACAAGATATTCAAGAGCTAGCAAATCCAGAGCGAGCAGAGCATAATAAGTATTATTTCAAGACAGTAAAAGGAGAATATGGAGAAGGACAGGTATTTTTAGGATTAACCATGCCTCAACAAAGAGAAATCGCTAGAAAATACAAAGATTTACCTCTGGAGCAAGTACAAGCGTTGATAGAAAGTGAAATTCATACATATCGAATGATTGCATTAGTTATTTTAACACTTCAATATAAGAAAAATCAGAAAGAAATATTTGATTTTTATATTAAGAACACTCAATACATCAATAATTGGGATTTAGTTGATGTAACTGCTCACAAAATTGTTGGAGAATATTTGCTAGATAAAGATCGATCTGCGCTTTATGATTTAGCAAAATCAAGTGAATTGTGGGAGAAACGGATTTCAATAATCTCAACTTTTGCGTTTATTCGGAGAGGTCAGCTAGATAATACAATCAAAATCGCAGAAATCTTACTTAAAGATAAGCATGATTTGATTCACAAAGCAGTTGGCTGGATGCTTCGAGAGGTTGGAAAAAACGACAAACAAACATTAACTAATTTTTTAGATAAGTATCATAAAGAGATGCCTCGAACTATGCTCAGATATTCAATTGAACGCTTCACTCCAGAAGAAAGACAATTTTATATGAAAAAATAATAGAACCTATTGATTTTTTGCTCGATACTTACTTATATTGCCCTTAAAGAAACAATTTTCGTAATCCTTACCGCCGTCAAATGTCCAATTTGAAAAAGGCAGACTATTATTAGTCTTTTTAATAATAATCATTTCCACTGAATATTCTATATCTGGCTCAGGTATCGCCATTACCTCAAAATTTGGTTCTGTCCACGAACGATCCATCATAATATATGCCTTACCTCCAACCTTTAGTGTTCTATGTACTTCTGATACTGCTTTTAATTTATCTGCAACATATGGAAATGTGAAAAAAGAGAAAGCAACGTCAAAAGTATTGTTATCAAAAGAAAGACTATGCACGTCCTGCTCCATTAAATGTAAATTCGGTATATCTGTTAAATCGGCAGATGAAGCATCAAGTAATAGATCAATTCCATATAGTTCTGCGTTTGGAAAATCTTCATATAAATTTCGAAGTACATTACATTTTCCACAACCAATTTCAAGTACCTTTGGTGCGTCAAGTTTTTCAAGAAGTGTTTCTATTCGGGGCATGGTTTCTAACTCCATTCTGTTACGTGAAAGACGTCGATTTTTACACCACGTGCGATCACGAACCATCCGAGGTGCGTCTCTTATTGTGGTTTCTCTGACCGAGTCCATATATATTTGTATATCGTTCATATAAAAATATAGTAAAAACACTTAAAAAAGCGACTATTTACTCATAATATGGACCCATGGTCTAGTGGTATGACGTTCGCTTGACTTGCGAGAGATCGTCGGTTCGATCCCGACTGGGTCCACTATTTTATGATTTTATGCAGTAATGGACTAGAAAATAAAATATTAATTAAAAGATAAATAAGAAAAAGAGAAAGCATTAGTACTCATCTACATTAGGTAGCTTTCTGTTAACGTCTTCCATTTTTGATTTTGCTTCACCTAGCAAGCCATCCCAGCCCTCAATTAATTGACTTTCTTTTGCTCGAATGTCTCGTAATTTATTAATTGCATTCTGAAGCTCATTTATCCGACTTTCCATTTTTCCAACAGTGCTTACAATATCTTTGTATTTGCTTAATTGGACAAAGACCTTTGCTTTTCTTCTAGGCGCTGTATCCATTTCTGGCTCTGGAGAAAAGCTTGGATTTGGATTAAATTGAGGCATTGGTTTTGGTTGTGAAAGTTCAGTCATATTTAAATCATCATCTTTAATATCTGGTAATTTATCCTCACCAAAATCTGGTTCAGATAATGGAGGCAATTCTTTACCAAAATCTTGTGGTTTTGGTAATTTTGGAATTGATGGAATATCTCTGCTATCTTCTCTAGGAATTTTTGGAATTGGTGGTAATTCTGGTAAATCTCCAGGTCCACTCATTTTTTGAGGCATTCTGCGCATTGGAGGCATACCTCTACCCATTTGCATACCTTTTTGTGGCGGTAATGGTGGCAAGGATGGTTCATTTGGTAAAAACGGAAGATTATCAAAATTATCTTCTTTTTTCTTGAATCTATCTAGTAATCCCATATTATCACAAATATATCAAACACTTCTTCTTTTAATAATTTACTATAGAAATTGCTATATATTCTGAATCTTATACTATTTATGCGAGAGTTATTATTAGCAATTCTGATTTGTATGATTTTACCTGTTGGCGCTTCTGTTCAGATTACAGAAATTATGTATAATGTTGAAGGTAAAGATACGGGCTTTGAATGGATTGAAGTATATGCTGATAAAATTGACATAGATATTTGCGCACATAAATTATTTGAAGCAGATACAAATCACTATATCAAAGGAGATGTTTGCACTTTTGCAGCAGGAGATTATATTATCATTGCAGATAAACCTGAGAATTTAGATTTTAGTTGTACTATTTTAGATTCAGCATTTTCTCTTAAGAATACTGGAGAAGAACTTTGTATAAGGGATATTGAAAAAACCGATTTGTTTTGTGTAACTTATTCTTCTGATTGGGGAGCAGATGGAAATGGAGATTCTTTACAATTAGTTGATGGAGAGTGGTGTTCTGCAGAGCCAACACCTGGACAAGAAAACCTTTGCGAGCAAGTTAATGAAGAATCTGAAGAAGAACCATCCTTTATTGAAGAAGAACAACTCGATGAAGAATCTAATAAAGAAATCATATTCGAAGAACAACCAAAAGAAGATATTATTGAGGAAGAAATACAAAATACTGAAGTTAAAGAAGAAATTATTGCACTCGTTCCAAAAGAACAACCTATTGATACGATAACTTCAAATGTTGTTTATGAATCAAAAGCGCAAGAAAGCAGCAATTTGCCATTACTTTTATTGCTTACAGTTTCGATAAGTTTAAATGTGTTGTTCATATTTTCAAGAATAAAGAAATGAGAGAACAAGAAATGAGTCAGAAAATAAGAGAAGGATGGATTCGCCTAAAAATGATTATTGAAGTAGCAGGCTTTCCAGAAGAACACATTGACAAATCAATTAAAACAATTGCAGAAAAGTTAGACAAAGAAAAAGGAATGATTACTGTAGAAAGAACTGCACACAAAGCAACAAAAGTTTCAGATAAAGTATTTTCTGCATTTATGGAATTAGAAATTCTTTCAGAATCTTTAACTCTGCTAATGGGATTAGTTTATGATTACTTGCCAAGTTCTGTTGAAATTATTGAACCAGAAGATCCAATCTCAGATGATCCACAAGCAGTTACAATGATATTAAACGATTTGCTAGCTCGGCTTCATAGATACAATCAAATGATACATGCACTAAAAGCAGAGAATATAGTTCTAAAGAAAGAATATCAAAAAATTAAACAATCTAAATAATTTTAGAGTAATCGCAATTTACTGTTATATATTATATTTTAATTTGCGATTACTACAACTTTAATCTTATTCTTTAGTGAACTTGATAACATATTACATAGTTCTAGTGCAGTGTAATCTTCAAGTTCTGTGCAAGTTACTGTAATTTGTCCGCCCCGATAACTAGCAGAACAGTAATCAGGGACAACTATATCTGTTTCATCAACACCACGAGAATATCCAAAAGTATTTCCTACCCAGAAACCAATTCCCATGAATATTATAAGTCCTATAATAAATATTACTAATAACTTATACATTGTTATTTCATATTTCATCTTCTTCTCGGATTCTATCATTTTCTTTTTTAACCTCCTTTTTCTTTTTAGTTGTAATTACAATTGTGCTTTGTAAAAATTGCATAACATGAAATGGATTAAGTTTGTATCTTGTTTCTTTTCCTTCACCAATTTTGGAAATTAATCCCTTTTCTTCAAGTTCTTTTACTTTTTTAGATGTAAATGATTTATCTGTATCAAGAACTTTAGCAAGTTCTTTATTTCGATCCTTACCAAGAGAAATAGCCGTGATTATCTTTAAGTCCTTTACAAGCTTCTCTGGCTTAATCTCTTCTTCAGAAGTCATATTTCACTTCTAAGAAATAGTATATAAGGTTTTGTTTGTAATTAAAAAGGTGTTTCAAAAATAGAACAGTTTTGTAACTGTTCAGTGAAGAAAAATACACTAAAAAACACTATGCCGCGCTTAAATGACCATAATGTATTTAAATGGAACTTAGTTCTATATTAGTAATGGAGTATCAATGATTGCAGAATTAATTCTGCAGGATGGTATTCGAGGTGAAAATTAAAATGCAAGAAAAATTCGTTTTAAAGGCAAAAACCGCAATTAAGAGAGTAGCGGCTATGTCTACAGGCGCACTGATGTTAGGTGCAACAGCACTTGGCGCAGTAGCAGCAACTGATTTAGGAGATTACCCAGCTCCATTTGTCACAGCAGGACAATGGGGAGCTCTAGTTGTAGTTGGTAGCGGAGCAAACGCAGCTGACATAGTTGGAGCAACTGATATCGTTGGAAGACTAGCACAAGAAGCAGTAAGTCCAGTTTCTGGAACAGGAACAACAGTAGTTACTGGTGGAACATCTGCTAAAGCACACTTTGGACAAGGAATTGCAAATTCCACAATAGGTGATGCACTTGACTATGAATTAGAAGATGATGACATTTCAATGTTATTAGATGGTCAAATTACTTTCCAAAGTACAGATTACGATAGTAGAGAAATGCTTAAACTTAATCAGGACAGTCCAATTGTTCATACAAGTTTAACTGGTTCAGATGATGATTATGAGACAACACCATACATGGAAGTTTCAAGAAATACAATACAATATTATTACTTATTTGATAAGGCAATAAATGCAAGCACAGCAACAACAAGTCAACCACTGACAATTGATTTCTTAGGAAAATCATTAAAGATTACATCTGTTGATACAAATGGTAATGGATTTACAGCATATGTTGGAGATGAATATTTCCTTAATGTTGGTGATTCTGTAACTGTTAATGGTAAAGTTGTAACTTTGAATAATGTAGCTTCTTGTTCAAGCAGTCCATGTAATGTTATTGTAGATGTTGATGGTATGCAAGAAACTGTATCTGGAACTGAAACTGTATCAGGTATTGAATTAACTGTTGATGAAACATTCTATTCAGACACAACTGCAGAAAGATCAGCAAGTTTGGTTATTGGTGAGCAATCATCAGAATCTTACAAGAATAATGATGAATATGTTGATTATTGTGGAACAAAATGGGCAAGCGCAAGCTGTAAAAAAACTGATCCAGACTGGAAATGGGTTATAAATGGATTAGAAGGTAATGCAGTTGGAGATACAAACCAGACAGATGGTTCAGCAGGACCAACTATTGGTATAAAGAATGACTTTGTTATTAATGGAGATGATGACGACCCAATTACAGTTGGTGGATGTTATGATTTACCAAATGGATACTTAGAAATTTGCTTTGATAGTTTAACAACTGATGACTATATTGATATAACAATGGCATTTGAATCTGATACAGATCTTTCAAATGAAGACGCAGCAAAGACATCTGAAGAAACAGTATACATTTACTCAAGTGTAGAAGATACATTAGAATTACAAGCAGATGCTATTAATGGATTAAGTGCAGCAACAAAGACTGATGAAGTATGGTTATGGTTAAATGATTCTGCAACAATGCAGATGGAAGTTTTCTATACAGACTCAAACAATAACTTAGTTGGTGCAGGTAATGTAACTTGGGGTACTAGTGATGTTGTATTAGATTTCTTACAAGTTGTATATGGTTCAACAAAATCAGGTAATGTTGGTATGGCTGTAGGAAATGTTTCTGCAACAGTAGTTAACATAACTGTTGATATAAGAGATGACGATACAAAATTTGTAAATGGTGCAGATGATATTGAGACAAATTGGACAACTAATGGATTAAAATTTATATCTCTTGGTCCAACACTTGGCGCAAATGAAGCTGGAGAAATGTCATGGGGATTCCCAATGACAGACATCAGTACTAAAGATGAAAACCACATGACACAGTACGGAGTTATGGTATATGATCCAAAGAGCAACGGTGCTTCAGATGAAGTAAAGATAAGTGTTCCAAGCGATCAAGTTAGAGCAAACCTAATTGTTCAAGGCCAATCCTCAACTGTTTCAACAACTGGTGGTTCAGTACAAATTAACTCAATTGCAGGTGTCGACTTAGTTAAATTAGATACAGAAGTAACAGATAAGACTAGTAAACCAATGATTATCGTTGGTGGACCAGCTATCAACCCTCTAGCTGCAGAAGCAATGGGATTAACTTTCCCAGCATATGGCGCAGCATCTGGAATCCCACAAGATAAAGCACTTATCAAATTATATGAGAATGCTTTCGGCGGAACAAACATGGCATTAGTAGTCGCTGGATGGGAAGCAGCAAACACAAGAGACGCAACAAGTATATTGAAAGACTATGCTACTTACGCAACACAATTAGATGGTAAAATGGCTGTTGAAGTCTCAGGAACAAGCGTTACCGCTGTAACTGAAACTGTCGCTGTCGCAGAAGAAGCTCCTGTCGCAACTGAATAAAGGGATTCGTCCCTTTCTTTTTTCTTTTTTCAATTTTATATATTAGTTAGCAAAATTTTAACTCACTAAATAGTAAACTTTTTAAATTTGTGTATTCACTATATTTTGTGAGTTAACAATGCCAACATTTACAGTATCAATATCAAAAGAGTTGAAGAAAAGGTTAGATAAAATGCCTGAAATTAATTGGTCAGAATATATTAAAAAAGGATTTGAAGAGCGGCTTAAACAATTACAAAAATTTGAAGAGCTAGTTGCAAAGGGGAAAATATAATGCCTTCTATGACTTTAGCTATATCTGAGGATTTTAGAGATCAATTAAAGAGCTTTCTTTGGATAAATTGGTCTGAATTAGCAAGAGAAATAGTTCTTAAGAAAGAAATATTTGAAATATATATAAAAACTAAAAAAATATCTGATGAAGACTGGAAATTCTGCGAGAAGATTAATTGGCATCCTGTAGACGAGCTTCCTATAAAAGAAGAGTTTGTTAAAGAATTAAATAAAAGGAAAAAAGGACATTTTATCAAACTAAATTCTATTGCGGAGATTTTTGAGTAATGATTTTTACATACATTATTCATCCAAAATGTAAAAAAGAGATTAATAAATCCTGTAAAAGAAATCCTGTTCTGAGAAAAATTCTTGAGAGCAAAATGAATGAAATTATTCAAAATCCAAGTCATTATAAACAATTGAAATATGAATTAGCTGGAGAAAGAAGAGTTCATATACTCAAAAGTTTTGTTTTGAAATTTGAAATTGATAATATTAAAAAAGTAGTTACTTTCCTTGCTTTCGAGCATCATGATAAAGCATATAAGTTTAATTAAGTACCATTAATTTTTTATACTGAACATTCTATGATTGAATATGAGATATGATAGAATATTTGGTCTGCTTGTAGTATTTATTATGTTGGGCTCTCTTATGGGAATTGCAGTTAATAATGATAATAATGGAGAAGAAGAAACAGGTCCAACAGGCGCAATTGTTGGAGGAAGAGAGCCAATAGATGTAAATGGATTTTATTTTTATGAAGATCCTTATCAAGAAAGCTTTGAAGCACTTATTGTTAATGAATTAGGAGAAGGAACCATGGTCCCATTTAGAACAGACCCTAGAAATATATCACATATCGAAATTCAAGAAGCTGCTGTTGATAAAATCGTAACTTCTGAGAAAATATACTTAGTTTTTGACCCAAATACTGATGATTTTGAAGATACAAAAAATAATATTCAACTGGCATTAGCAGAAGTTAGCCGGCTTGTAGTTCTTGTAAATGTTAATGGAATATACCCAAGTTCAGCTTTAACTGCAGATATACCAAATGAGACATATGATGATAAAGTTCCAATTAAGAATTGTGAAGATGCAACAAATACAGATGCAGTTTTATTATTTACAATTGAAGGAAAAGATGAAGTCAGAATGCAAGGTGATTGCACAATTGTCTCAGGTAAAACTAGCGAAAGTTTAATTGCTACAGCTGATAAATTCAGTATGCATCTTCTAGGTCTAAAAATTTAATATAGTAGCATAATTGATTTAAATTTAGTTTAATGTTATTTTCGTTATGCGAAGCAAGATGTCTGAATGACAAGCCGTCGCAATGCGCGGCTTACCAGCGAATTCCAAATCGCGGAACCGCAAATCTTCGATTTGTCGGTAGCTCTCCTCGCGAGCTTACGCGAGAAAGTTTAATACAGTAGCATAATTGATTTAAATTAGATTTTATGGATCTCTTATGTTAGTTATTGATATAATTTATATATTTTTTATTACTTTATCTCTTTACTTTACAATCCTTTTTTTATTAATATTTTTTGACCAGCGTAAGAATTTACTAAAAGATAATCTTCCAACATATTGGCCTAAGCTTACAATTCTTATACCAATACATAATAAAGCAAAAGACATTGCTGAATGTATTCATTTGATTAAATCATCTGATTATCCAAAAAATAAATTATCTATTATTGCATTAAATGATAAAAGCACAGATAACACTTTAAATATATTAAATAAAATTAAAGGAATTAAGATTATTTCAAATGCTAAAAATATTGGAAAGGCCTTAACGCTTAATAAAGCAATTAAGTTTGTTCAATCTGAGTTTGTAGCAGTTATTGATGGTGATTCGTTTATTGATAAAAATGCACTTAAATTAATTGTTGGCAAAATACTTGAAAATGATAATATTGGAGCAGTTACTTGTGCAATAACTACTAAAGGAACTGGAAGTTTTCTTCAACGTTTACAAGATATTGAATATTCAATTATTGTATGGGTCCGTAAACTTTTGCAAACAGTGGATTCTATTTATGTAACTCCTGGTCCACTTGCACTTTATCGAACTAAAGTTCTAAAAGAAATAGGTGGGTTTGATTCTACAAATATAACTGAAGATATTGAAATTGCTTGGAAATTGATGTATCATGGATATAAAGTCCGTATGGCATTAGGTGCCAAGGTTCTTGTTGATTCACATAAAAGTTTCAAAAAATGGTGGCGTCAGAGACAACGTTGGTCTATGGGCGGAATTCAGACTTTGCTAAAGTATAAAAATACATTATTTAAGAAAAGATACGGTATGCTTGGTAAGTTTGTTGGGCCATTCTTTTTATTATCAATATTTGTTAGCTTAAGTGGATTTATAGTGTTTTCATATACAATGGGGATAACTTTAATGAAAGTAATATATTCCATTCTAGCACCGAACAGCGTGTTTCAATATTATAAAGATATAATAATGTTACCAAGTGTATTTCTATACTTTGGTATAATAATATTTATATTGTCATTAGCGTACGTATATTTTGGGTTACATACAATGAATAATAAAAGATATCTTAGTTTTAGAAATTTAAGAATAATTGATTTACTCGCATATTTAACTATATATGTAACTATTTTTCCAGTAATTTTACTTACCGCAATGTATCGTTTATATCGGAGAGATATGTCATGGTATTAATCAGAAAATATTTTTTAGTGGCTGCATTAATAACTGCAATAATTTTTATTCTAGGGATTATTGTTGGAGTTCAATTGGATATTAGTAAATTAGATAATATTCAAAATAAATATAAGCAAACAGAATTGGATTGGTATGATATTCAAATTAAATCAGATTATTATAAATTATATCCAGGAGTTACAGCTTATTGTGATATTATGATAAATAGTAATTTAGAATTTTCAGATAAAATTTATTCTCAAGGATTAGAAATTGAGCGTTATGAAGAGCAGAGCAAATTTCTTGAAGCAGTTAAGCAAGATAAACGTGAATATGCTCTATTAAAGTTCCAATTTTGGATGAATGCATTAGAATTACGAGATTCGTGTGAAGCAGAATATGATACTATAATTTATTTTTACAAAGATGAGCCAAGCGCGATTGAAGAAGTAAAGCAAAATGCGATGAGTAATGTTTTATTTAATTTGAAGCAAGATAGGGGTGCAGATATTATTCTTGTACCTTTGCCAATTGATTTAGATATTGAATCAATAAACTTAATTACAAAGCAGTTCAATATTCATGAAGTTCCTACTATTGTTATTAATGAAAAAGAAACAATTAATGGCGTATTAAGTCAAACCGCGCTTACTCAAGCACTGAATAAACTATCAATCAATACTGTAGCATAACAGCCCTTTGGAAGTTCAAACTCAAGCTCAATGGTTTTGCCTTTTACTTTCTTTTTCAAGTTACGTGGTTTAACTACTCTTTGTCTTTCAGCACCAAGCATCTTTAGCTCAGGCATACGTTTTATGTCAATAGAAGGAATTTTGATTATTGACGCAGTCAACTCCGCAGACTTCTTTGAAGTTTGCGATGTTTTAACTTTGCTTTTCTGGGCCTCTTTATTCCAAATCTCGCTTTGATACGCACTTATGAAAATTCTCCTTATTGGCTTTGGAAGTTCTCTTAAAGCACCACCAAAATCAGTAGGCACTCTTACTAACCAATTTAAGACGGCTTTTTCAAGTCCTAGAAAATCAGGGCATTCTTTGATGATTTCCTTCCATTTACCCCAGTTTTTCTTAGCAAATACACCAA